>ENA-UOYA01000578-UOYA01000578.1-activated-sludge-metagenome-genome-assembly--contig:-NODE-578-length-45830-cov-7.843386_pt1 | contig 45830 bp, 41 predicted proteins | sample MGYA00238163_ERZ764804 | MGnify/ENA primary metagenome ERZ764804 (study PRJEB28919, sample SAMN05720223) | activated sludge metagenome | isolation source: Anaerobic digester | place: Hong Kong...
CGCGAATTGCACTTGGCTCACGTATCCCTTAATGCTGCGGATTGCCAGCGGCGGTCCCGTGCGGCTGTTGAAGCGCAGCGAGGTTTCCTGTTGCACTTGAGACGCGGCACCCGGCGCGAGCTTCAGTTCGGCTGGCATGGCGCCGGCAAGAAACTGGCGTCCCGCGCGGTCTTCCAAAATCCAGCCGATCTCGATGTAATCCACCTCGCGCTTGCTCAGGTTGCGTATGTCCAGACGCGGTGCACGCATCTCATTTCCCGCCACCAGCGCTTCTCCGGAGATGGCTTCGACTGGCGAGTCCCCCAGCTTCAGGAACGCCAGCTTCAGCTCCTGACCGGCGCCCGCCGCCGTGGCGCGGCCGCTTCGTGCCATCTGCAAATCCAGCCGCGGCCGCTCGGCCTGCCGGGCCAGGCTTGCCACCACGTCCTGCCGCAAGGCCTCCGGACCGCGGGCCTCCAGCACGCTCTTGAAGTACTTCCGGTCGCGCTGAGCTTCCAGTTCCCACGCGGTCATGGTGCGCCGCGAATTCAGCCGGTTCGGCCCGAAGAAGGACAGATCGTCGAACAGGATCCCGTCGAGTTTCACCTCGACCAGCGGCCCCGTGTTTGGCGTCAGCGGTCTCAGTAAGCGCAAATCCACGCGCACGGGGAACGTCTCGCCGCTTGCGACGTTCAGGCTGGGCACGGCGACCGAAGCTTTACCTCCCGGCGTCACTTCCTGCGCCAGCACCAGCAGGGTGACCGAACGGATCCGCCGCGCGCCGGAGTTCTTCAGCGACAGTGAGGTGTGCAGATCCAGTACCAGCGCGCCACCGCGAGCCGTCGCGCGCGTTTCGCCCCAGTCGGCGGAGACCAGTGAAAGCGGAGAGTCGTTGGGGAAATTCACCTTGACCGAGGTGCGCGGATCGATGGGAACCTGGGCCAGCGCGGCCCAGGCCAGCAGCAGTACGGGAATGAATACGTATTTACTGCGCATAGACATTTGTGATGGTCACGTGGCCCGTTTCCGAATCCACGTACCGGGCTCGCAGGACTCCCTGCATGTTCACCGAAACCGCCACCGGCTCGGAACCCGGGTTCAAAAGCGTGAGGGAGCGGTTGTCCTGCTTGAGTTCAATTCCTGCCCCTGTCGCCTCCAGTGTCACGCCCGCCTTCTCCGCGACCGGTGCTGGCGCCGGTTGCGGGAGGTTCAGCCAAAATCCCAGGACGACAGTGAGCACAGCGGAAGCCAGCGCCACCACCTGCCGGCTGCCAAACGCAAAACCGCGCCCCACGGCGGCCACGCACTGGTCGGCCTCGATGCCGACGTGTATGTTGGCTTTCATCTCCATGGCCAGGCGATTCCAGTTGAGATTCGCGGGAAGCTCTCCGGCCCAATCCCTCACCAACTCCCGGTCCCGGGCGAACGCAAGGCTTGTAGCGCGGCAATCCGGACACTGATCCAGGTGCCGGCGAACGCGGTGCTTGTCGAACAATCCCAGCTCGCCGCCGGCCATCAATGCCAGTTCGGACTCGCTTGGATGTTTCATGGCTTCCTTCTTTCCATGTATCGGCGCAATTTCACGCGCGCATTCGCGATGTGCGACCGAACCGTGGCCTTGGAACAGCCGAGCCGTTTGGCGACTTCTCCTGCCTCCAGGCCCTCTACGTCGCGCAACAGCAGCGCGATCCGCTCCCGGCCGGTCAACAACCGCAAACCGTCCTCCAAATACGCCCGCTTTTCCGAGCGCAACACCAACTGCTCGGGGCTCTCCGTGACCGGCGCGGTCACCGGCTCGGGAACCTCGTCAAAATCCACAAAACTGGCGCGCCCGCGACGGCGCACAAAATCGATGGCCGTGTTGGTGGCGATACGGCCCAACCAGTGCGTTGCTTTCTCGGCGTCCTTTAGCTGGTCCTCCCGCTGGAGCGCCTTGATGAAGGTTTCCTGTGTGAGGTCCTGCGCATCGCTCGGGTTGCCCACGATGCGGTATATGAGTACAAAGATCCGGTGCAGGTTCTCCGCGACGAACCGGTCATGCCGTTCCCGGATGTCCGGGATGGGGCTCTCGGCGGTTTCGCTCATTCCGGTTTGCCAGGCTTCCAGAACCGTGACCATGCGCGCCCACAAGGGCCTTCATAAAACCTGACGCACAATCACGCTAAACGTGGAGGCAAAGTTAGACCATCCACGCCGAATTCCATTATGATGCCAACCGTGCAAGGGGGAACAAGTTGCTGAATCCGCGCATGATACGCTGTAACGGAGAGGAGCGCCGAAGATGGGATACAGGTTCTTTGCACTCGCCGCTCTGGCGGCCGCCGGTTATGCCGGCCCGGGGATCCGCGTCGGGACGTACAAGGCCGAAGTCCGGACCTTTTATAGAACTCAAGATGGGCTACCGTCGGATGACGTGATCACCGTCTCGGTCACGCCGGTCGGTAAGGTCTTGGCAGTCACGCCAAAAGGCGCCGTCGAGTTCGACTCGGGAAAATGGCGCATGGCCTCCCTGCCGGAACCGGCTGCGACAGCCGGTGACTTTGTAGGCGAGCGCGCTGAGATCCGCCAGACAGCCAAGGGACCGCGCGGTGAGGAAGCCGCTGCCACCTCGGCAGGCCTGTTCGAACGGACCGGCGGCGGCGCCTGGCAGCGCTTATTCCCGCGTGATGGCGTCCGTAGTTGGGCGCCCGTGGATGTGCGCGGCGTGGCCTACGATTCACGGGGACGGCTGTGGTTCGCCTCGCCGCAAGGCGCCGGTTGCCGCGAGGCTGTGGACCGTTGGTCCCTTTACGAAGGACACGACGGACTGCCGTACAACGACTTCACCACCATGGCCGCCGGACCGGACGGCGATGTCTGGTTCGGCACGAAGATCGGCGCAATTCACTTCGACGGCAAGACCTGGGAGTACCGCCAGGGCCTGCGCTGGCTGCCTGCCGACCATGTGCGCTCCATCGCCGTCACCGCCGCCGGTGATGCCTGGTTCGCCACGCCCAAGGGCGTCGGCCTGATCGCGCGCCGCCCGATGACGCTGGCCGAGAAGGCTCGCCGGTTCGAGGAACATATCGACAAGCGCTGCCGCCGCACGCCGCTCGGCTATGTGCACGGGGTGAACCTGGCTCGCACAGGCGACCTCAGCGAGTGGAAGAACATGGATTCCGACAACGACGGCCTGTGGACTGCCATGTATGGCGCCGGAGAGTGCTTCGCCTGGGCGGCCACCAAGGATCCGGAGGCCAAGCGGCGCGCCAAGATGGCCTTCGAAGCGCTGCGTTTCCTGCAGACCGTCACCCAAGGCGGCACCCCGCCTGCACTGCCCGGCTTCGTGGCGCGTACCATCCTGCCCGCCGACGGACCTAATCCCAACGCGCAAGCCTACACGCGCGAGAAGGACGAACGCACCCGTGCCACCCGCGACAAACTGTGGAAGGTCCTGGTCCCGCGCTGGCCACGCAGCGCCGACGGCAAGTGGTATTGGAAAGCCGACACCAGCTCGGACGAACTGGACGGCCACTACTTCTTCTATGCCACTTACTACGACCTGGTGGCCGACACGCCGGAAGAGAAGCAGCGCGTGCGCGAAGTGGTTGACGCGCTCACCAGCCACCTGGTTGACCACAATTTTCAGTTGATCGATTGGGACGGCAAAGTTACGCGCTGGGGTGTCTACAACCCCGAAGCGCTTAATGACGGGCCGTTCGTGATGGAGCGCGGGCTCAATTCGCTCAGCATACTTTCCTACCTGCGGGTTGCCGAGCATATGACCGGCAACGCGAAGTACGCCCGAGCCTACGACGAATTGGTGAAGCGGCACAGCTACCACACCAACGCGCTGGTGGCCAAACTGCACGAGGGCCAGGGCACCGGAAACCACTCCGACGACGAGATGGCCTTCATGAGCTACTACAACCTGCTGAAGTACGAGAAGGATCCGAGGTTGCGCTCGCTTTATGCCTTGTCGATGTACCGCTACTGGATGGACGAGCGGCCGGAGATGAACCCGGTGTTCGATTTCATGTTCGCCGCCAGCACGAAGGATGTCGTTTACACAGATGCCTTTGAACGCGTGAAAATCGCGCCCGACGGCGACTGGCTGGAGAAGAGCGTTTCGACATTGGTGCGCTATCCGCTCGACACGATTGACTGGCGAGTCACCAACAGCCACCGCATCGACGTCACCCCGCTGCCGCGTACGCCCGGCGCGGCCCGGCGCCGTGCGCTGGGATGCCGCCCGGACGGTACTGCCCTGCCGGTGGACGAACGCTTCGTGGACCACTGGAACCAGAACCCGTACGTGCTCGATCAGGGTGGAGCGGGCCGGTACTCGACCGACGGCGCGGCCTTCCTGCTGCCTTACTACATGGGCCTCTACCACGGTTACGTCGAGTAGGGGTTACGGCAGCCACCGCCTTCTGCCGTTGCGGATTTCGATGGTCACATCGCGGCCCAGATGGCAGAATGTGTAGCGCGCGCCTTCGAGCCGCCGTGATGGCGTTCCGGTTTCGCGCAGGCCGTCCAGATGCGGCCAGACGCCGATGCAGCCGCGCAGGAAGCCCCACAGAATCAGCAGGGCGTTATCCAGCGGCTCGCTCGATAGGAATCCGGTGTCCCATTTGAGCCCTGCGGCCCACAATCGCGTACGCGCGTAACCGTAGCGCATGACACGGTCGAAGGTGTCATAGGCCTGCTCCGCCTGCCCGGCGACGGCGCGCGCGGCGATTTCATACCCGGTGGTGTGGAAGAACGCGTTGCCGTTCTCGTAATTCGGGTATACCTTCTGGTCGCCGAGCTCCCCGAAATCCACCATGTCGCCCAACTGGGTGATGGGGATCATGTTGCACGGAGTCGCCCAGATGGCTTCGCGCGGGATCTTGAACTGGCGGCAAAGTTCGCCGTAGCGCCGATCCAGGTTGGCCAGAATGCGGCTTGCCTTGGTTTCATCTGCGATGCCATGCACGATGGTGAGCAGGTTCTGATCGGTGTAGAAGTAGCGGCGGCCGGACTCGGGCATTTTCTCGCGGACGTCAATCCAGTCCATGTAGAAACCGCGCTCATCGTCCCAGAAGACCTTGTTGTAGCCCGCCACGGCCTTCTTGTGCAGAGTACTGAACCGGGACGCGCCCTCCGCATCGCCCAGCCAGGCTTTCATCTCCGCCATGGCATCCAGCGCCATGACGCAGTAGACGTTCGTGATGGCGTCCTTGTGGCCGAACTTGATGATGTCGTACCAGTTTGAGCAGTCGTGCTGGCCGTCCGGCAGGCCCGAAGTCTTCGGAATCTCGATCACGCCGTCCTGATCGCGGTCCAGCGCGACCTGGTAGCCCGCCACGCGGTCGAGAACCGGCATCACGCTTCGGAGCCAGTCGCGGTCGCCGGTCTGCAAAGCGTGATGGTACATGGCGAGGATGAAGTGGGGAATCTGGTCGAGGAGATTGCCCCATTGGACGCGGTAATAGCCTTCCACCCACCATCGCGGAAGGACGTAGCCGTCCGGCTCCACGCCGGTTGCGGCGAAGAACGTGAGTTGCTTGCGCAGCGCGGCGAGCGATTTGTCGTGCTTCGCGAAGATGCCCTGCACCATGGGAAAGAAAGCCATCTCGTGCAGGCAGGGCACGCTGGCGGGATTGTTGCCGAACATCCACCCCATCCAACCGTTCATCACGGCGGCCATGCTGTGGGCTTGCTTATCAAGGAAGCGGTCGGGCAGATTCAGGCCGAGCAGCGCGATGCCCTTGTGCGGAGCGAGTTTCAGCGTCCAATCCTGCATTTGTACGGAGCCGCGGCAGCGCAGGATGGGGCCGCCGCGCCGGTCCACCGTCTCGGAGCCCACTGCGACGTAAGGCGACGTGCCGTCAGCCGGCGTCTTGGCGTAGCTGAACCAGCCTTCGGTGAGCCGGCTCTCCAACGCCATCGACGACGGAGCGAAGACGATTTCCTGGTTGCGATTCGGTGAAATGACTTCGTGGCAGCGCGTTTTGTCGTCCAGCAGAAAAGCGCGCGTGCCGTCGAGCAGCATTTCCGTGTCCAGGAATCCCGCGATTTCGCTGAAACGAGCGCCAGGCGCGGAGAGAGTTTCGCCTTTGGTCCCCTCGGTCCGGAATGCCAGGGCGGGGAAGCGGTCCGCTATGACACGGCAGTCTTCCAGGTACGTGCGCTCAATCTTCCAGCGCAGTTGGCTTCCGCCCAGCTCGATCAGCCACTTTTCGCGCGCGAGAGGAGTGTCTTCCGGCCCCAGCAGGATATCGTCGACGCGCAGGCGCCCAGCACCTTCGGGAATGATCCTGGTACTGTTCGTCGCCCGGCTCACCAGCCAGCCCCTTCCTTCCGCCAATAAACCCGTGCAACTTCGCGCCAACGGCTGCGATTTCGTGTACAGCAGATTCGCCGTGAACCGCCCGTTCTCATTCCAGGACAACTGCTCGATCCAGACACCATCGGGTCCAGCGTGCAGGCGCAGGCGGAAGCAATCGTTACGGAGTTCAAAGGAATTGGGCCCGTCCGCCCCAAGCCGCAACGGAGCACCCAATGCGGCCGAGGCTGTTTCGAGGAAAGCTTTTCTGGTGAGCACGGTCATATCACTTGCCGAGGATCCATTCGCGCGTGTAACGCGCCCAACGGATGTCGCGTCCTCCGCCCGGCAGCGCCTGCTGCCAGACCGCGACGATCGTTCCATCGGAGGCCTGCGTGAGTCCCGGATAGGAGACCTGCAATCCCTCAGTGCGGGCGATGATTCTCGGATTGCTCCAGGTCTTGCCGCCATCGGACGAAAGCGCCGTGCTCAGCGGATACCGCGTCAGCGGCGAATTGTTCCACACGGCGACGATCTCCTTGGGGTTTTGCTGCAGCCGCCACAGCGCTGCCGGCGTGTTGTGCCCCGGCAGGGGACTCCGCACTGGCGCGGACCATGTGAGCCCGCCGTCACGGCTCCGGCTCTCGTAGTGGAACGAATCGCCCGAGCGCAGAATCATGAGCACTTCGCCGTCCGCGAGTTCTACGATCGACGGCTCGCAGAGACCGTTGGTGCCGCCCGGCGTCAGTTTCTCGACGTAAGTGTGAATCGCGCCGTGCAGCGTCCACTTGCGGCCGTCCTTCGAAAGCAGCACGCCGCTCACTAGGTTCATCTCGCCTTCCGTGCGCGCCGCCATGCCCATTTCCGGCCACTTGTCCCACGAGATACCCAGCATGTAGGTGCCGTCGCGAAGGACGATCCCGTTGTGCTGTTTGCCTGGCGTGTACTGCCGCGGGATCACCAACTCGGAGACCTTCGACCACGTCGCCCCGCTGTCTTCGCTGCGGATCATCATGGTCCACGCCTTGTCGATCCTGTTGGGCGTGTTAACAAGAGTGGCGAAGACGAACACCCGCTGCCCGTCCACCAGGATGTTCGGGTCGCCGTAAGTCTTCTGGGGATCGGAAAAAAGCAGCTTGGGCGCCGACCACGTGCGTGCGTCGTCGGCCGAGAATGCGCCGTAGACTTTTTCGGGCTTCGCGTCCTTCGCTCTCACGCCCCAGACTGCCAGCAACTGCCCGTTGCCGAGGCGCGCCACCTGGGGAATGGTGTTTTGATTGAACTCGCCGCCATCGGAACGGATGACGGCGCCGGTTTCAAAGTCGGCCGCGGTGCATGCCGCAGCCATCATCAGAAGGAAAGGCAGGGTTTTCATGAGGTGTTGATTGTATTTCGTGAACGAAACTTGGCGCAAGCTCTTCTCTTCGAGGCAGGCGCGCGTTCACTATGGCGGGAAGCCATTCCGGATGGTGATGCTATAGTTTCCTTTTGGGTTAACGCTATGGACAAGAGTTTCCTTCGCGGAATGCTTTTGTGGCCGCTCCTCGCATTGAGTTGCTTTGGAGCGGGTCTGGACTTGAGCAAGGCTATGGTGGCGACGCCGAAAACCTTCACCGGCGTGGAGAAGAAGGCCGTCCAGGTGTTGGTGGAAGAAGTCGAGAAGCGCAGCCAGATCCGTTGGTCTTTCGTCGAAAGCGGGCCGGCCGTGATCGAACTGCGGCGCGGAAGCGGACCCGCGGAAGGCTACACCATTTCGACCAGCGTGAGCGCGCCTGCCCGGGTGATCATCTCCGGCAACGACGCGCGCGGCGTGCTGTTCGGCGTGGGGCACCTGCTGCGGAAGTTGGAGATGACGCGCGGCCTGGTGGTGCTCCCCGAGCCGCTCAATATTACGTCCGCGCCGCGCTACACGCTGCGCGGCCATCAGCTCGGCTACCGCCCCAAAACCAATTCCTATGATGCGTGGAATGTGGCCATGTGGGACCAGTACATCCGCGACTTGGCCATTTTCGGGGTCAACGCCATCGAACTGATGCCTCCGCGCACCGACGATGACGCCGACAGCCCGCATTTTCCGCTGCCGCAGATGCGGATGATGGTGGAAATGTCGCGCATCGCCGGCGAATACGGCATGGATGTGTGGATCTGGTACCCCGCGCTGGACAAGGATTACTCGGATCCCGCGACGGTCGAGGCCGCGCTGGCCGAGTGGGGCGAGGTGTTCCGCCAGTTGCCGCGCATCGACGCGGTGTTCGTGCCCGGCGGCGATCCCGGCCACACGCAGCCAAAATACATGATGGCGTTGCTCGAAAAGCAGACCGCCAACCTGCGCAAGTATCATCCCAAGGCCCAGATGTGGATGTCGCCTCAGGGCTTCACTAAGGAGTGGATGGACGAGTTTTTCGAAATCATGAACCGCAGGCCGGCCTGGCTCTCCGGCATTGTCCACGGCCCGCAGGTGCCCATCGACATCTACACGTTGCGGGATCGAATTCCGAAACAGTACCCCATCCGCAACTATCCCGACATCACGCACAGCCGCCAGTGCCAGTTCCCCGTGCCGGACTGGGACGTGGCGCACGCCATGACCATCGCGCGCGAGGGCGTGAACCCGCGGCCACACGACATGGCCGCGATCTTCCGCTATTCGCAGCCGCCGACGATTGGTTTCATCACTTATTCGGAAGGTTGCAACGACGATGTGAATAAGACGTTGTGGAGCGGTTTGGGCTGGAATCCCGACGCGGACGTTGTGGAGATTCTGCGCGATTACGCGCGCTATTACATCAATCCGCGCTTTGCCGATTCATACGCGCAGGGCCTTGTGTCGCTGGAACGCGACTGGCGAGCGCCGCTCATCGACAACAACGGCATCGAAACGACATGGGCGCAGTTCCGGGCCATGGAACTAGCGGCCCGGCCGCAGGACCTGTTGAACTGGCGCTTTCAGCAGGGGCTCTACCGGGCTTATTACGACGCCTACACGCGGCAGAGGCTGCTTTACGAAACCGGCCTGGAGCGTGAAGCCATGGACAAGCTCCGCGCGGCGCAGGAAACCGGCGCACTCGTAGCGCTAGCACAAGCCGAGGCGGCGCTGGATGAGAGCGTAACAAAACGCGTGGCCCTGGATCGTCGCGCGCGCGTCTACGAACTGGCCGAAGCTCTCTTCCAGAGCATACGGATGCAGCTGAGCGTTACGCGGTACAAAGCCATCGATGTGGGGCGCGGCGCCAATCTCGACACGGTGGAATTCCCCCTGAACGACCGCGTATGGTTGAAGGCGCGCTTCGCCGAAATCCGCGCACGCGGCCAGGAAGCTGACAGGCTCGCCGGCATCGACGAGATTCTGAACTGGACCAACCCTGGCCCCGGAGGCTTCTATGACGACCTGGGCAAGGTGAACGTGCAGCCGCATCTCGCGCGCGGCATGGGCTTTGAGAAGGACCCGCAGTTCTGGCGCTCCTCGCTGCTCGGTTTCGCCTACGTTCCCGGCGGGCGCATCTCCTGGATGGATTACGCCGAAGCGCTGCACGAACAGCCGCTCGAAATGCGCTACAAGAACCTCGACCCGAAGGCGCGCTACAAGGTGCGTGTCGTTTACGCGGGCGACATGGCGCGCGAAGTGAGGATGGAGGCCGATACAATTGAAGTTCACCCACTGATAAAGAAACCGGTCCCAGTGCAGCCGCTGGAGTTTGACATTCCGGCGCAGGCGACGGTGGACGGCGAGTTGACGCTTCGGTGGCACAGGCGGCCAGGCTTGGGCGGGAATGGCCGCGGCGCGCAGGTCGCGGAGTTGTGGTTGATCAAGAAATAGGAATTATCAATGAGCAAGAACTATAAGTGGTTCGTGGTCGGAATGCTTTGGCTGATCTGCTTCTTCAATTATGCGGATCGCCAGGCCCTGTCGGCGCTCTTGCCGCTGCTCGAGAAAGAAATGCACCTCACGCCAGTGCAGCTCGGATGGCTCACGGCGGCGTTTGCCTGGGTGTACGGGCTCTCGGCTCCTTTCACCGGAAACATCGCGGACCGCATCAAGCGCCGGACTGCGATTCTGGGCGGCCTGCAGGCCTGGAGCATAGTCTGCGCCCTGACGGCGGCGGCAGCCAACTTCGCGCAGTTGGTTTCCTTCCGCGCCATCATCGGGCTGGGCGAGTCCATCTATTATCCGGCGGCGATGTCCCTGCTGAGCGATTATCACGGCAAAGAGACGCGGTCGCGTGTGATGGGCATTCATCAGACGGGCGTGTACATCGGCACCATTGCCGGCAGTTTCTTTGCCGGACTGATCGGGCAGTACTACGGGTGGCGGCTGTCGTTCGTGGTCTTCGGCGGACTCGGCATTGTGCTCGGCCTGTTCATGATGAAGGCCCTTATCGAACCCGAACGTGGCGCGGCGGACTTGGCCGACCTCGGCGCCAAACCCGACGCCCATCTCGCCAAGAGTATGCCGGTCAAGGAGTTCATGAAGGTCATCTGGGGTACTCCGACCGTGCTGCTGCTGATGAGCGCCTTCATGTGCGCAAACTTCGTGGCTCTGGTGGTGCTGAGCTGGATGCCGAAGTTCCTTTATGACAAGTTCCACCTGAGCCTGGCCGGAGCAGGGCTCACTGCGACCTTGTACATTCAGCTTGCCAGCATGGTGGGCTGCCCGTTGGGCGGCTATCTGGCCGACATCTTACGCAAGCGCACCCCCGGCGGGCGCATTGCCATCCAAGGGTTCGGTGTGCTGCTCGGCGCGCCCTTCGTGCTGCTGTGCGGCGAGACAGAGACGTTCGGTTGGCTCATCGTGTCGCTGATCGCCTGGGGGCTGTTTAAGGGCTTTTACGACGCCAACATCTTCGCCTCGGTGTACGACGTGATACGCCCCGAAGCGCGCGGAACCGCGGCCGGGTTCATGAACGCGATCGGATGGATCGGCGGCGGCTTGGCGCCGGTGATCATCGGATATATCGCCCAAGGATCGAGCTTGAGCTACGCCATTTCGATCACTGCGGTGGTTTACGTGATCGCGGCCGCGCTGCTGTTCTGTGGCGTATTCTTTACGGTCAAGAGAGACGCCGCGCGCATGGAAGCGCAGTTGGCCGCGGAAGCACGGGCCTGATCAGTAGATCGGGATTCGCGCCGTCTCAAGGCCGTCACCGCTTACGACTACAACGTAGTTGGGCGGTTTTTCGAGTACCACGTCTTTGAAGACCGCGATGCCTTTCGCGGCGCGCGCTTCGAGATCGGCCGGAAGCTTGCCCGAACCACCCATGACGTGCATGCGCAGGCGCGTCGAGGCCGAACGCATCCTTACGCCCCCGCATTCGATCGTCGCGTAGAGATTGAAGCGCAAGGGCAGCCAGCTCCCATCTGAGTTCAGCTTGACGCGCTCGGGCGGGCTGGCTTTCAAGACGATGGTTCCGCGCATCATCTCGACCTGCGTGTTCGCGCCTTCGATGCCTTGGGCGGAGGCCAGAATCCGCACGCGGCCCGGCTCCACGCTGGAGGTGATCGTCGTCGTCGCTACGCCTTCGCTGGCATTCACCGTACAGACGCGTGCTCCGCATCCAAGCACGCCTTCTCCCACGGCTTCGATGCGGACCGGATGGCTCGAATCGTACACGCGGCGTTTCGAAGCGTCGAGCACGGTGACCGTGATCGCCGACGTGCTGGTTCCATCCGCGATCAGCTTGTCGAACTGTGATTCGACGGCGAGAGCGGCGGCGGTTCCGTACACCGGCTTCGGCTCAGGCGCGGGCTCGGTGAGGCTGACCTGAATGGTGAGGGCTCGCGGCGAGTGGGGGCCCTGGTCCCAGTAGGCGGTGTCGCGGTCCGGGTCCTTCGCGGCGCCCCGTGCGTCATAGTCGTAACGCCAGCCGGCTTCCGGCTTGATCCACAAGATGCCGGCTTTGGCGTCGTGGCACCAGCCGCGGCTGGTCCAGGAATAGAGCAACTGTTCTTTGCTTGCGACTTTGGGCAGCTTCGCGCCGCCCAGGACCACGCTCTTGGGCGTGAGCCGGGTGTGCAAGCTCACCAGGTAGCCGCGGCGCGCGGGCATCGTCTTATAGGAACCCTGTCGCGCGCCAATGGAGAGAGTAACGGACCGGGCCTGCTCGACAGCGCGGATCTCCGTAGTAGCGAACGCACCTTTCTCGTACGCGTACGTGGTGCCGTCATCCTCGTAAATGGTGCAGCGCGAGGCGCCCGCCGGATAGACATCCAACCGGATCACTTCGAGCGGTTCCTCGTCCGAGTGGGACATCACCGGACCCATGGGAATGATGGCGCCGCCTTTTACCCACAGCGGGCCGCCGGCGTTTTCCGGCCATGTGGCCGTGTGCCACTGGCCCTGGCCCGTGATAGCACGGCCGGTCCAATAGTCGTACCAAGTGCCGCGCGGCAGATAGACTGGCGCTTTGCCCGCGGTCGCCGAATCGCGGCTGTTGTTCACTCCTTCGGAACCACTGGTGAGCGATGCAGTTGCCGATGCCACAAGCAGCGAGTCTCCCAGCATGAACTGCGTGGCAAGCAGGTGCGTGTTCTCATCGTCCTGGAATTCGAGCGCCATGGGGCGCATCAACGGCAGCCCGCTCGCGTTGGCCTGGCGCAGGGAAGAGTACAGGTAAGGCAGCAGCCGGTAGCGCAGCTTCACATAGAAGCGGTTCATCTCGAGCAGGTCCTCCGAATAGAGCCAAGGCTCCTTGTAGTAGGCCCATGCTTCCAGATAGGAGAACGGCGCCAGATAGCCAAGGTGGATGCCGTCGGGCGATTCGTTGCGGTCGCGCGTGCTGACCAGGCCGTGGCCGGAGAAACTGGCGCTCAGCGCGCCGACGCCGAGCGGGAAGTCCGCTTCCCAGGTGAACGGCCAGCGGTGCGAGGCGATTGACGAGCCGTAACCGTTGAACATGAGCATGGCGCGCTCGCCGGTAACCCGCGTATACTCCTGCATGGCCGTCTCGCTGTAAAGCGAGTTGGTCAGGTTGTTCATCTCCGCGGCGCTGAAGACGCCGTCCCCGCCGAGGGCCTTGTTCATCTCCGGCGGGAGCCACTCTTCGCTGCTGATCATGCGCGGATAGGGATCGTCCTGCTTGAAGAACTTGATGCCTTTCCTGATGGCTGCCTGGATCCTGGGGCTGTACCACTGTTTGCGTACTTCCAGGTCCGTGTAGCCGGTTTTGGGCGCGGCGCCGGACTCCCACAGGCCCATCTTGATACCCATTGACGCTAACGTCCGGATCATGGCGTCGGGATCGGGGAACCGCTTCGGGCTCCAGTTCCATTTCATGTTGTAGGGAATGTCTTCCCAGCCTGGCTCCAGCCCGATCCAGTCGATGGGAATGTCCTCCCGGCGGAACCCTCGGGCGGTTTTGATGACCCCGGGCTGCTCCTCCATGTAGCGCGACTGGTACCCGATTCCCAAGGCCCATCGTGGCGGGAGCATCGGCTTGCCGGTCAAGTCCGTGTAGCGTTCGAGAATCTGCTTGAGCGCCGGACCGTGAATCAGGTAATAGTCCAACTGGCCGCCGTCGCTCGAAATCCGATAGGTGTCGCCGCCGGTGAAATCGAATACGTGCTTCCAGGTGTTGCTGGAGTAAAAGCCGTATCCCGCCGTGCTCATGAAAAACGGCACGGTGGCCTCATTCGACCGGAAGCTCCGGAACCATTGGAGTTTGCGTCCCCGGACGTCCAGCGCCATGCGCTGGAAGCCGAGGCCGTAAAAATGCTCGTTCTGGCGCATTCGGACCTGGAGGGTGTTGGGCGCCCCGTGGCTCAGGCCGGTCTGGTCGAGGATCGTCTTTCCGGCGTGGTCGAGCAGCGAGAACCGGAACGAATTCGGCTCGATCCTCACCCGCAAGGCTCCCGTGTCGATGAGCACCGAGCCGCCGGTGTTGCTGGTCTTTATCTGTACCGGCAGAAAGTTGTCGCGCACGAAGCCCCAGCGAACGCTGAGCGGTTCGGGAAACCGGCCGTCGGGCGAGACGCGCACGCGGATCATCTCCGGCGTCACCGCCTGCAATCTCACCTGGGCGCCATCGCGGCAGCCGAAGCTCACCGCGCCGTCTCCTGTAGATTGGAGCTTGCAGCCTTCAAGTTGCGCGCCGGCAAGCGGCAGGACAGACAAAAGCAGGAACAGAATGGCGACCATTGAACACCTCGTGGAGTGCAGCTTAAGGCCTGCGCTCACATCTCACGGCGGTTCTCAAGCGACTTGGACATGGTCACCTCGTCGGCGAACTCGATGTCGCTGCCGACCGGGATGCCCATGGCGATGCGCGAAACCTTCACCCCCAGCGGCTTAAGCAAGCGCGCCAAGTAAGCGGCGGTGGCTTCGCCTTCCACCGTGGGATTGGTGGCCAGGATGATCTCCCGCACCTGGCCGCCCTCCAGGCGCGAAATAAGGTTCTTGATCTTGAGCTGTTCGGGGCCGACGCCTTTCAGCGGGCTGATGGAGCCGTGCAGCACGTGGTAGAGACCCTCAAAGGTGCGCGTGGTTTCGATGGGCAGGATGTTGTGCGGCTCTTCGACCACGCAAATCTGGCTCGCGTCGCGGTGCGGGTCGCGGCAGAACGGGCACAACTCGCCGTCGCTTATGTTATTGCAGATCCGGCAGATGTCCAGCTTATCCTTGACGTCGAGGATGGCCTGCGCCAGCCGCTCGCAATCCCCACGCTCGGCGCGCAAAACGTGGAAGGCGATGCGCTGCGCGGACTTTTGTCCGATGCCGGGAAGGCGCTTGAACTCCTGAATCAGCCGGGAGAGTGGTTCGGCGAAATCGCTCATGGTTAGAACAGGCCCGGGGGAAGGCCCATGCCGCCCAGCATGCCGCTCATCTTTTGCTGCGATTCGGCTTCCACCTTTTTCGAGGCCTCATTGAATGCGGCCATCACCATATCCTGAAGCATCTCAACGTCGCTGGCGGCCTCCGGATCGATGGTGACGCCCAGCACGTTCCGGTGGCCGTCCATCTTTACGGTGACCATTCCGCCTCCGGCGGAGGCCTCGACGCGGATCTGGGCGATTTCCTGTTGCAGGCGCTCCTGCATCTGCTGTGCCTGCTTCATCATGGCTTGCATGTTGCCGGGCAATTTCATATGAGCTTTCTCCAACTATGATGTTCGGCCGGGGCGGCGTTGCGCTCTAAGTATCCCTCAAGTCGCGCACAGTGCGCACGTGGCTGCCGGGGAACACTTCCTGAAAGCGCTTCACGGCAGGGTGCTCGAGCGCCCGTTGCGCGGTTTCGTTCGTGGGTTCGGCCATGGACGCGGCGGCGGGGGCCTCGTCAGTGAGCGTGACTTTCACGTGGGGAGGCCGCTCGAAAAGGCGTTCCAGAGCCTTCTGCACGTCGTTGCCGCGCATGGGTAGCGCAAATTCTCTCGGCGTCGTGATAGCGATCACATTACCTTGCTCGCTTACCTGGGACGCCGCGATGGCGTCTGCGGTGAACTGCGCGCCCATGCCGGTCAGGGCTTGGTACAGCCTCTCCTTGAGCGAGCCGCCGGAGGCGTGGGATTGGGCCCGCGCCGGAGCGGATCGCGCGGGTGGCGCGACTGGAGCGGACCTTGGCGCGGCAGACGGCGACGGCATCGCCGGGGCTGCCGGCGCGGGGCCTAGCCCGGCCAGCGCATCTTCTATCGAAACCAGCCGGCCCGCATGGACCATCCGCAACAGGCCCAACTCGAGATGCAGGCGCGGCTGCAACGAATACTGCAGTTCGCGGAACAGGTCGAGCGAAAGCTGCAGATACCGCGTGAGGTCTTCCTCGGAGAAGCCGCCGGCGATTGAAACCAGCCTCTCGCGCTCGGCCGGAGACGCCGCGATGAGCCGCGTCTCCGCACCCGCCACTTTTGCCACCAGCAGATTCCGCAGGTAGCGCGAAAGCTCGCGCGAGAAATGCTGCAGGTTCAAGCCGTTGCGGTCCAACTCGGCGACGATGTCGAGCATGCGCCGCGAGTCCGAAGCCGCGAGCGCCTGCGTCACCTGTTCGAGCAGCTCGACGGAGAATCGACCCAGCAGGGCTCGCACTTCTGCTGCATTGAGTTTGTTACCGCAGCAGGCGATGGCCTGGTCGAGCGCCGAGAGGGAATCGCGCACGCTGCCGTCGCCGGCCTGGGCCAGAACTGCAAGAGCGTCCGCGTCGGCCTCGACGCCTTCCTGCTCGCAGATCCACTTCATGCGCGCCACCAATTCCTCGAAATCCACGCTGCGGAAGCTGAAGTGCTGGCACCGGCTGGCGATGGTGGCCGGAATCTTGTGGGATTCGGTGGTGCAGAGGATGAAGACGGCCCACTCGGGCGGTTCTTCCAGGGTCTTCAGAAGCGCGTTGAAGGCTTCGTTGGTGATCTGGTGCGCTTCGTCGATGATGAAGACTTTGTAGCGGTCGCGCGCGGGCCGGTAGCGCACGTTTTCCCGCAGTTCGCGCATCTCGTTGATGCCGCGATTGGACGCCGCGTCGATTTCGATCACGTCCACAGCGCCGCCTTCGGCGATCTCCTTGCAGCTCGCACAAACGCCGCACGGCGTGGTGGTAGGCCCCTGGACGCAATTGAGACAGCGAGCCACGATGCGCGCCACCGTGGTCTTGCCGGTGCCTCGCTGTCCGGAAAATATATAGCCGTGCGCGATGCGGCCTTGCGCGATGGCGTTCTCGAGCGTCGCCCGGACATGCTCCTGGCTGACGAGCTCGGAGAACGCTTGAGGACGGTACTTGCGGGCGATGACCTGGTACATGAAGGGGCGTTATGCCAGGCCCCGGACTACCCGCGGCACACGGGACGATTCCGCTACCGTTGCTTCCTTCCGGACCTGGCGGGGTTGGCGGCCGCACGTTGCACAGGGCCCGGAGCCTGACAATTCTCTATGCTAGCACGGACGCGCAAAAATCATTTCGCCGATAGGATGTCGAAGGTCGTAGTGCCGTACTGGCGCACTTTCCCGTAAATGGCTTCCCACTCTTTGTGGGCTGGGTCGGGAGCGTACGCTTTCAGTGCCGCCTCGTCCTTGAATTCCATGCAAACGCCATGCTGGCGCACCACGCGGCTGAATTCGCCGGTGATCTTGGTCGTATCGGGTTTGAGCTGCTTGCGCGTTTCGGGCGCGGGCATGAACACGCTCATGGGCCGGCTCACTTTGCCGTACCAGACGCTCAGAAGCCCGGGAATCTTCCCCGGCAGGGCGTCGGTGGCCTTGTAGAAGGCTTGCCAGTCCGCATCCGTGGCGCCCTCGACAGCGGTGAAGTAGAAGCAGTGCATTAGCTTTCCGTCCGCGGCGGCGGAAACGCCGGCCGCGCACACCAGCACTGCGAGGCAAATCAGAAGCCGATTCAGTTTTCGCATGGACCCTCCAGTGGAACTTGTGTACGATTCTAGCAAAACCGGCGGCTCATCCAAGAAGATTCCTGAGCGCCCCTTCGAGTTTCGGATGGCGAAATTCGAATCCCGCCTTCGTGGCGGCGTCCGGTATCACACGCTGGCTTGATAAGGCGACCGCTGCGCCCTCGCCGAAAAGCAGCCGCAAGGCGTAGTCAGGGACCTTTGCCACGGCAGGGCGTTGGAGAACGCGCGCCAGCGTTTCGGTGAACTCGGCGTTGGTGACGGGATTCGGCGACACGGCGTTGACAGGGCCCGCGATCTCCGGTTTTTCGATGGCGAAAAGCATCAGGTCGATCAGGTCCTCCGCGTGAATCCAGCTCATCCACTGCGTGCCGGAGCCGAACGTGCCGCCCAGGCAGACACGGAAGGGAGGAAGCATCTGCGCCAGCGCCCCGCCTTCCGGACCGAGCACCATGCCCAGGCGGAGTTTCACCACGCGAACACCCAGGGCTTCGGCGGCCCCGGCCTCCCGCTCCCACGCCCGGCACACATCTGTCAGAAAGCCCTGGCCCGGTTCGGAGCGCTCGGTCAGTATTTCCTCACCGCGAGAGCCGTAGATGCCCACGGCCGAAGCGGAGATGAGCACCTTGGGGCGCTGTTCCATCCGAGAGAGAGAATTCACCAGCCGCCGCGTGCCGTCGACGCGCGTCTCCAGAATGCGCTTCTTGTTTGCGGGCGTCCAGCGCTGTCCCACAGGTTCGCCAACCAGGTGAATGACGGCGTCGGCACCTTCGAGGCTTTCCTCCGGAGGGTCGCTTGTGGTGGCGTGCCAGATAGAGAACCGTGCGGCGGACGGCATGCCTTTGCCGAGCATGCGGCCCAAGCAGTGCACCTGGTGGCCGGCGGCGAGCAGGTGGTTTGTGGCACGCCTGCCTACGAAGCCTGTGGCTCCTGTTATCGTGATGTTCACTTGTGACAGCTTATTTTATACGAACTTCACGAAGACGCAAGCCGGTTCATCGCTTCGACGTAAGAGTTGACATCGGTTTTACGCTTCATCCCTTCGAGCGACATGTAGCGGATAGTGCCGAAGACGTTCCGCTCTTGCCAAGGGCGGTCGTGTAGCCCGAAGCACCACAGGATATTGGTGTACGTGTTGGGGTCACGTCCGTCGAGCGCGTAGCGGTCGTGCAGATAGACCATGGTGGCGAGGGCTTCTTCGTGCGTCCGCGACCATTCGATGACCTTCTTGCCCCAGTACATCCGGTAATAGCCGTGAATCACGCCGCGGACCAGCAGTTCCTTCTGGCAGGCGTTCCACAGAGCGTCGTGCGTGGAGGCTCGCTCGAACTGCTCACGCGCATAGCCGAAGGCACGCTGATCCTTGGAGTGCTTGGCGAGAGTATTGCGAACCCACTCCGGCAGATCGTCGAGCGTTGGGGGCCAGTGCATGTGCCGGGCGAAGTTGAAGGCGAGTTCGCGGCGCACGATCAACTCCTCAAGGAATTCTTCGGCCACCAGCTTGTGGCGTTCGGCATAGTCGCGCGCTGCAAGCGCGGCCTCGAGCGAGGATAGATAGCCGAAGTGCAGATACGGGCTGAGGCCGCTGGTGGCTTTGGCCGAAGGCTCGTTGCGCAGCAGCGCATAGCGGCGCAGGTTGTTTTCCAGGAAATGACGGAGCCGCATCTCTGCAGCCGCGCGGCCGCCGCGAATGTCCAGCGACGGGGGCACGGAATGGTCGATGTCACAGCTTGCCACAAGCGCCGGGATTGCTTCCGCGCGCACCTCGGTGCGCCAGGCCGGCATCGGCTCCTTGAAGCGGCGCTCAACGCGCACCTCGCCGGCCGGGACTAAGTACTGCGTAAGCCGGCGCTGAATCTTGGGGCGAATGGAATAGGCCGCGTACTCGCGCTTGTCGAAGCAGTTCATCGGAACGACGCAACTGGAGTCCACGGCGTGGTACGGGAGGTCGAACGTCGCCGGCAGCGCGGCGTTGTGCCCGGCGGCAAGGAAGGTGGGGAAATCGTCGGTTACGATGGCGGCGGCGTGCGCGGCGAGCTCACGAGGAATGTCGTCAGGGTCCGACTCGCGCCGGCGCAGGTAGAAACAATAGCCGATGCCCGCGCTGCGCATGCGCCGGGCGGTCTCGGCCACGCCTTCCAGGATGAAAGTGTGAAAGCGGTCGCTCGCGTAAGGATAGCGGTACGTGAGCATCTCGTAGCACAGGAGCGGCAGCTCGAGATGATTGGCCAGGTGCGCGGCGGCGGTGAGCGCGTGGTTCGATTCGACGCGGCGGTTCGCCTGCAGCCAGTAAAGGACGTAGCGCGCGCCTTTGCGGGGTGGCGCGGTGTTCAATACCCGGACTCGAGCTTCCATGCCGTTACAATGAAAGCATACGTCATGCGGTCATGGAATCGCGCCAAGCTGCTCTGGGGCTATCTCCGGCGCCGGCCCCGGCTCGGGGCGCTACCGGTGGAGTATATCGTCGAAACCACCGCCAAGTGCAACCTGTACTGCCCGATGTGCCCCCGCGAATCGCTGCCTCAACCCAAGGAGGACATGGCCGATTCCGTCTTTGAGCGGCTGGTGACCGAGACCGGCTCCACGGCTGAGCATATGATGCTGATCGGGTTGGGCGAGCCGCTGCTCGACCCGAAAATCTTCGACCGTATCGAGTACTGCCACCGCCACGGCGTTGCCACTTTGCTCTCCACGAACGGCACGCTGCTTAGCGGGGACGCGGCGTCACGCATCCTCGCTTCTCCGCTCGAACACATCACTCTCAGTTTCGACGGGTCCACCAAGGAGAGCTTCGAGTTCTACCGCAAGGGTGCGAACTTCGAGAAAGTGCGCGAGAACTTCGTGCGTCTGGCGCGCATGAAACACGAGCGCCGCGCCAAACTGCAGATCGTGGTCCAGATGGTTCGCCTGGAACGCAACGCGAGCGAGGTGGATGACTTCCTGCGGTTCTGGCGCGCCGTGCCCGGGGTCGATTCCGTGCGTGTGAAAGAGGACGAGACCAACCTGCTGCGCCCCGGCGCCGCGCGGCCGGCTACAGCCGCCAACCGGCCGTGCCACTATCTCTGGCGCGGTCCCATGTACGTGAAGCACAACGGCGACGTTTACGCCTGCTGCCAGAGCTACATGCTGGGCGGCAAGCCGGTGGGGCGGGTCGGCGATCAGAGTCTGGACGCCATCTGGAACGCGGAGGAGATGCAGCGTATGCGGCGCCTGCATGCCGCCGGAAGGGCCGGCGACGTCGACATATGCTCGCGCTGTTGTATTGCCATTCCGCATCCGCTGTTGGTGGTAGGCAGCCTGGCGGTCCACGGGCGCTGGGTGCGCCGGGCGCTGCCGCTGGTCGAGCGGATGGCAGGCCGCCTCTTTACGCCCGCGCGGACGGACGGCGCGCGGAAAGATCTGGTCCAGATCGAGCGATGAGCCGCCGGCTGTTGCATACTGGCCAGTAATGGCCGGTGTTCTTTACGTCGTTGCGACCCCCATCGGAAACCTCGAAGACATCACCTATCGCGCCGTGCGCGTGCTCGGAGAGGTCAGCCTGATCGCCTGCGAGGACACGCGCCAGACACGGAAGCTCCTGGACCACTACGGCATCCGCACCCCCCTGGTGAGCTACCACGAGCATAACGAGCAGACTCGCGCCGCGGAGTTGGCGGAGAGGCTGCTCGCCGGTGCAAGCATCGCGCTGGTTTCGGACGCCGGCACCCCGCTGGTATCCGATCCCGGTTATCGCATCGTGACGGCGGCCATCGCCGCCGGGGTGCGCGTGGAACCTGTTCCGGGCGCATCGGCGCTATTGAGCGCGCTCGCGGCCGCCGGTCTGCCCACCGATGCCTTCCACTTCGCGGGCTTCCTGCCCTCGAAGACGGCGGCGAGGCGCAAGGCGCTCCTATCGCTCAAGACGGCACAAGTGACGCTGGTGTTTTATGAGGCGCCGCACCGGATCCTGGAATCACTGGACGACGTCGCCGAGATCATGGGTGCGCGGCCGGTAGTGGTGGCACGCGAGGTGACCAAGCTGCACGAGGAGTTCTTGCGCGGTACCGCGCGCGAGGTCCGCACGGCGCTCGAATCGCGCAGCGCGGTGAAAGGAGAGATTACCCTGCTCATCGGGCGCGGCGAGGCGCAGCCCGTGGAGGAGGGCAACCCTGTCGAGCAAGTAGCTCGCCTGGTGGCGGGCGGCATGCCGCGCATGGAGGCCATCAAAGCAGTGGCGAGGGAGCGCGGGTTAGGCAAGCGCGAAGTCTACCGGCTGGTGGAAGGCGAAGGCTCCTCCCGATAGGAAACGCCGGTGGGGATCGCCCCTTCCCTATAATGGAAGCATGAGATCCCACCTGGTTCGCATCGCATCCTTTTTCTTCCTGCCGCTTTGCATGGTGTTGGCACAGGTTCCCGAAGCTGCCAGTCCCAAGGAGAGGGTTAAGCAGGCCAAGGATCTCGGCAAGCAGGGTTCCCAGGCCATTCCCGAACTGCAGAAGATGCTCGCCGATCGCGTGACCGACGTGCGCATCGAAGCCGTCAAGTCCATCGTCGAAATCGGCACGCAGTACAGCCTCGATCCCCTGATTCAGGCCACCAAAGACAACGACCCGGAAGTTCAGATCCGTGCCACCGACGGTCTGGTGAATTTCTACCTTCCCGGATATGTGCGGACCGGATTAACGGCGTCTCTGAAGCGAATTGGTTCCTCGATTAAGGGCCGTTTTACCGACACCAATGACGCCGTGATCGACCCTTACATTCAGGTGAGACCCGAGGTGATCGCTGCGTTGGGCAAACTGGCGAGCGGCGGTTCCAGCATGGACGCGCGGGCCAATGCGGCGCGGGCCGTGGGCATCCTGAGGGGCAAAGCGGCGATTCCCGATCTGGTTCAGGCGCTGCGGTCCAAGGATACCACGCTGATGTATGAGTCTCTCATCGCCATGCAGAAGATTCGCGATCGGAGCGCCGCCGATCACATTACCTTCCTGCTGCGGGATCCAGACGATCGCGTACAGATCGCCGCTTTGGAAACCACCGGCATCCTGCAGAACCGGAGTTCGCTGTCGGATCTTCGCTCCGCGCTCGAACGCGCTCGTAACAAGAAAGTGGCCAGGGCTGCGATCACCGCCATCGCCATGATGCCCGAGGAGCAGAACCGGAAGATCTTCGCGTCTTACATACAGGATAAGGACGACGGGCTCCGCGGCGCGGCCGCCGAAGGCTATGGCCGTTTGCGGAATGCGAGTGATTTGCCGATCCTCGAAAAGGCTTTTAACGAGGAGAGAAAACCGAGCCCGCGCTTGTCGCAGGCTTTCGCGCTGGTACTGCTCGGCCGGACTGAGATGACCGAGTTCAGCCCGCTTCAGTACCTGGTGAACACCTTGAATTCAAGTGCCCGGCAAGGGGAGGCCAAGGCCTTCCTGGTTGAACTCTCGCGCGACGCGAACATCCGCGCCACTCTTGAATCCTTCCTGCCGAGGGGGACCAGCGAGGAGAAGATTCAGCTTGCGCAGGTTCTCTCAGTGAGCGGAGACGCGAAGACACTGAGCGCGTTGGATGCTCTCAGCAAAGATGCGGACGCCCGCGTGGCGCAGGAGGCGCTCAGGGCAGCGCGCGCCTTGAAATCGCGCCTGCCGTAAGCTACTTCGATTTGCGCTGTTTCTGCTGGCCTACGCGGACCTTGAAGTGCAGCTGCTTGGCTTCCTGATAGGCCTTGTGATCGTGACGCGCGACTACGTCGGCAAGGTAAGCCTCGACGTCGGCCTCTTTCGGCACAACGGCCATCAGGGTGAAGTTTTCATTGCAAACGGGGCAGAAAGGCCGGAAGCGCTTGACGTTCGGAATTCCCATAACTCTTAGATTTTAGCACGGATGCGTCTGTAGCTCGCAACGGCTGCCGGACGGGAACCACGCCGCCTCTCCCGGTGTCCATATGAGCGGGAAAGGAGGCAAGACCAATGTTCGAGGGTGCAATGACGTGGGAAAACAGAAGGGCGGCGAGAGCTTGGAGTTCAATGGCAGGCATGCTGATCCAGGCGTCCCTGGTCAGTCTGGCTATTCTGATTCCACTGGTTCGCCCCGACGTCTTGCCGGAGGCGCACTGGCAACCATCCTCGTTCATGCTCCTGGCCCCTGCGGGGCCCCAGCCCGGGCCGGCTCCGGCGCCGAAGCTTTCGGGACGCGTGGCGCGCCCCGCGGTGCCGTTCGATTTGGCGAAACTGACTGCGCCGTCCGCAGTGCCGGATCGAGTGATGCAAATTGTCGAAGAAGTGGGTGGTCCTCCCGGCTTGGGGATAGGCGGGACCGGTGAGAACGCCGGCAGGGGCAGCGATGGTCCGTGGGCGCCCGGCGGCCTTTCCGAAGGCAGCCGGAGTGTGATCCCGCCTCCGCCTGTGGAACGCCCCGAACCGGCGAAGCGCGAGGCCGCTGCGGCTACGCCGGTGCAACGCATCACCTTGGGAGGCTTGGTTCTCGAAGGCAAGCTGGTGCACAAGGTGATCCCTGACTACCCGCCCCTGGCGAAGGCCGCGCGCATCTCCGGCGTGGTTCGCCTACAGGGCATCGTAGGCACCGACGGCGTCATCCGCAAGCTGGACGTGGTGAGCGGCCACCCCTTGCTGGTTGATGCGGCTGTGCGCGCCGTGCGCCAGTGGGTCTATCGTCCCACCATGCTGAACGGATCGCCCGTCGAAGTAGTCGCGCCGATTGACGTCACGTTCGTCCTGGCGCACTAAAGTGGGTTGCGTTCTTCTCTCGCGCGTACCGCGTGTATTACGATGGTTTGGAGATGATGTACCAAGACGCTCCGGCGGGGGCGGTAGTTTTGGTTGTCGATGACGACGAGGACGTGCGTCAGGTGCTTCGCCTGATGCTCGAAAGCGGTGGGTATCGCGTCCTGGAAGCGGCGGACGGCGGTAAGGCTTTGGAGTTGGTGCGCGGTGAACACATCGATGTCGTGATGACGGACCTGGTGATGCCGGAGCGGGAAGGCTTCGAAACCATTCAAGCCATCCGGCGCGAGCGGCCCTCGCTCAAGGTGATTGCCATGTCCGGCGCTTTCGGCGGCGAGTTCCTCCACATCGCCAAACTGCTCGGTGCCCATTGTACGCTGCAGAAACCTTTGAAGGTGGAGAAAGTACTTGCCGCGGTGGCCGCCGCGCTAGCCTCCTGACGCGGACCTGCGGGTCCGCATCCCGTACTTGTTCTTCGGCCAAGCTATGATGGTCTGTATGCGGACCTTTTTGCTGGCAGGATTATTCTGCACTACTCTATTGCAGCCGCTTAGCGCGGCTTGGAAGGCGGGTTTGGCGAAGGTCAACATCACCCCGCGCGAAACCATTTTCATGGCTGGCTATGGGAGCCGCACGCATCCATCCGAAGGTGTACTGGCGGACATATATGTGAAGGCGCTGGCGCTTGAAGATGAGTCCGGCGCGCGTGCCGTGCTGGTTACGAGCGAACTGTTGGGTTTCCCCAAGAACGTCGGGGACGTTATCGCTTCGCGCGCGGCCGCGAAATACTCGCTCACCCGCGATCGCATTGCGCTGACATCCTCGCACACGCACAGCGCGCCGGTGATCGGCCGCATGCTCTGGCCGGCTTACGAGATTTCCGCCGAGCAGACTGCGGTCATCGATCGTTACACCGCCTGGCTCATCAACCAGACCGTGGATGTCATCGGCGCCGCGCTGAAGAATCTTTCACCCGCCACGCTGAGCTTCTCGCAGGATACGGCCGGCTTCGCCGTCAATCGCCGGCACGCCGCCCGCCGCGCATGGCCGGGGCCGGTCGATCAGGACGTACCCGTGCTGGCCGTACGCGCGCCGGACGGGAAGTTGCGCGCCGCAGTGTTTGGTTACGCCTGCCACGCCACAACGCTTGATATCAATCAGATCAGCGGCGATTGGCCGGGCTTCGCCCAGACCGAACTCGAAAAGGAACATGCCGGTGCGGAGTTCCTGTTTGTGGCCGGCGCTGGCGCGGACGCGAACCCTTTGCCGCGGCGCAAGGTGGAACTGGCGCGGACTTACGGCCGGGTAATGGCCCTCGCCGTTGACAATGCTCTGGCTGCCAAGGCCCGGCCTGTTGCGGGACCACTGCGCACGGCATTTGAACACGTCAATCTGCCGTTCCAGACGCCGCCGACCCGCGCGGAGCTGCAAGCTCGTCTTTCCGATCCTTCGGTTTACACGGTCCGCCAAGCCAAGCTATTGCTGGCACAACTGGATCGCGACGGCAAGCTGCCGGATCAGTATCCCTACCCGCTTCAGGTCTGGCGGTTCGGCAAGGACCTCAATTTGATCATTATGGGCGGTGAAGTGGTTGTCGACTACGCTCTGCGCTTCAAGGCGCAATATGGCTGGGATACGACCTGGGTTGCCGGCTACTCCAACGATGTCTTCGCCTACATTCCGTCCCTGCGCGTGTTGAAGGAGGGCGGCTATGAAGGCGGCGGCGCCATGGTCGCCTACGGCCAGCCCGCTGCGTTCCGGCCGGCAGTGGAGGAAATCGTAGCGGAAAGCGTGGATAACCTGATGCGCGCCACCGAGCCGGCGAAGTAGCCGCCGGCAACGTCAGCGGGTGCTCCCGCATCCTGAATAGTATGGGCAACTCTCCGGGACTGGTTCAACTGGGGGCGGCGCGTCCGAACCAGAAGCCAGCTACGCCGGACGGTACCCTGGTTTCGGCCGACTTGGCCATCACGGGCATGACCTGCGCCGGGTGCGCGCATAACGTCGAGCGCGCCTTGCGCGGTGTGCCGGGCGTGGCCGAGGCCCATGTGAACCTGGCCACGCGCCGGGCGAGCGTCCGCTACAGTGCTTCCGCAACCGATACGGCACGCATGACCGAGGCGGTTCGCGCCGCGGGCTATGGCGTAGCCATGCCGAAGGACGCCGCCGAGTTCGAACGCGCCGAAGCGCGTACGCTTGCACGTAAGTTCATCCTCGCGGTGATCCTGAGCGCGCCTGTCCTCGTGATCGCCATGTCGCACGGGCTGATCCATTTTCAAGGCGCGCACTGGGTTCAGTTCATTCTCACCGTGCCGGTGCTTTTTTACTGCGGTTCCGGTTTCTTTAGTAGCGCCTGGAAAGCACTACTCCGCCGCACGGCGGACATGAACACCCTGGTGGCAACCGGCACGGGCGCGGCGTTCTTTTACTCGGCTGTGGCGACTATTCTGGGTGGCTCGCTGCCGGTTTACTTCGAATCCGCGGCGGTCATCATCACGTTGGTGCTGATGGGCCGGATGCTCGAAGCGCGCGCCCGCCGCCGGGCCTCGGACGCCATTCGGAAACTTTCGGGCCTCGCCCCTAGAACGGCGAACGTGATCCGGGAAGGCAGGGAGGGGAGCATCCCCATCGAGCACGTCCGGCCAGGCGACGTGGTAGTGATCCGGCCCGGCGAGCGCATCCCGGTGGACGGCGTGGTCCTGGAAGGCGCTTCCACGGTCGATGAGTCCACGCTCACCGGCGAGAGCGCGCCGGTCGAAAAGACCGCGGGCGCGGCCGTCTATGCCGCCACGATCAACGGCGCGGGCGCGTTCCGTTTCGAGGCGCGCAAGGTGGGCACCGACACCGTGCTCGCGCAGATCGTCGCCATGGTCGAAAGGGCGCAAGGGTCGAAGGCTCCCATTGCGCGGCTGGCTGACGTGGTGGCCGCGTGGTTCACGCCCGCCGTGATCCTGGTGGCCTTGGCGACGTTGGTTGTCTGGTGGATGGTTGGAACGGGAGAACAGGCCCTGCTGCACTTCGTGAGCGTGCTCATCATCGCCTGTCCATGCGCCCTGGGACTGGCGACTCCCACTGCCATCGTGGTTGCCACCGGGCGCGCGGCGCAGTTGGGCATGCTGTTCAAGAGCGGCGCCGCGCTGGAATCGGCAGGGCGGGTTACCACCGTGGTGCTCGACAAAACCGGCACACTCACTTCCGGCACGCCCAGCGTTGTCGATATTCAGCCCGAAAGAAATTATTCCGCCGAGGAAGTCCTTCGCTTGGCCGCCGCCGTCGAGCGCTTCAGCGAGCACCCTTACGGCAAGGCCATCGTGGCGCGTGCCGCATCTTTGAGCGTGCCGGAAGCTTCGGGTTTCGAAGCCCTGGTCGGCAAGGGCGTGCGCGGCCGCGTCGATGGGCGCCTGGTAGAGGTCAGTTCGGCGAGCGGAGAGCCGACTCTCGCCGTGTCGCTCGACGGCGCCGTCATCGGCCGTGTTCGCGTGGAGGATACCGTGCGAGTGGAAGCTCGGTCCGCTGTCGCGGAGCTTCGGACTGCGGGGCTCGATGTTGCCATGCTGACCGGCGACAATCCTGTGACCGCCCGGCGCGTGGCCGGCGAGTTAGGCATCGAGCGTGTGCTGGCCGGCGTGCTGCCAAATGAAAAGGCCGCCGAAGTGGCTCGCCTGCAGGCAACCGGCGCCAAGGTCGCCATGGTGGGCGACGGCATCAACGACGCCCCGGCGCTGGCGCAGGCCGACCTGGGCATCGCCATGGGCACCGCCATAGACATCGCCCGGGAAACCTCCGACGTGACGCTGCTCTCCGGGGGACTGGACCGCGTCGCCTCCGCCTTGCGCCTGGCGCGCGCCGCGCTGCGCGTCATCCGGCAGAACCTGTTTTGGGCCTTCTTCTACAACGTGGTGGGCATCCCGGTAGCGGCCGGCGCGCTCTATCCCTGGACCGGCCTGGAGCTTTCGCCGATGCTTGCCAGCGCTGCCATGGCTCTCTCGAGCGTGTGCGTGGTCGGCAACTCCCTGCGCTTGCGGTCGTCACGATAGGCGGAAGTTGATCTCTACAACAGCCCTCACCCGCACCGGCTTGCCATTCTTTCTACCGGGCTTGAAGCGCCATTGCTTCACTGCTTCAACGGCGCTCTCGGTCAAACCGTATTTCGAGCCTTTGATGACTTTGATGTTTCGCGGGATGCCCTCGGTGTCCACTATGATCGAGAGCATCACGGAACCTTCGAACTTCGCCTCACGTGCCTCCGGCATCGTCTTGGGTTCGACTATCTAGATCACGGAGGGCGGTTGTACGCCCTCGCCGGCGCGGTGAATGTTAAATTCTCAGCAGATTATTTTGGGGCGTTCAGCCGAGCTCGGCCAAGGGGAAGTTCGACACGGCGATCCTGTGCTTATCGATGGAGTAAATCACCCAAATGCGGCCGTCCCGTTCAATCACGCTCGGATAGGCGTATCGGTGCTCGCCGTCGTCGCGGAGGATGGCCCCGTAGTCGAACCTGGTTCCATCCCTGCTTACAAGGACCGCCAGCACGTTGCGCTTGCGCGCGACGCAAGGGTTAGAGACGAGGATCGTCGAGCCTGTGCTTAGCACCAGGGCGGCGGATTTCGATTTCGCATCCGGTATGTTGGTCTGGCGCGGACGCGACCAGGTAATCCCATCGTCGGCGCTGACGCTGGCGAACAATCGGAACGAGGCGTGATCGTCGCGGAAGAAGCACACCAGCGTCTTGTCGCGGCGCTCGTACCAGGAAGGCTCGCCTAAAGGACGCTGCGGAGGCGTGTGCCGCGCGCGCTTCAACTCCTCCTTCGGGATGAGCACGCGCGGGACGGGATGGAAGACGTACTCCTCGGCGGGACCCGCGCAGCTTCGCAGGACGCCGGATTCGAGCCTCGCCGTGTAGCCGGCCAGCAGCCACGTGCCGGCCGAGGTTTGCCGCGGGCTTTCGTTGCCCACGATGTCGGAATCGATGGTGCGCGGCGCGCTCCAGCGCAAGTCGCTTCCGGCTTCCATCACGTCCAGGTACAGCGGTGGATACCAGATGAGGCCTGCGTGCAGAGCCTCGGTTTCGGGATGCCGGTTGCGGTTGATGAAAGCGTGGACACGGCCGTTCGAAGTCGTCCAACCGCCCGCGGTTAACCGCCATGGCGGTTCCGGGCACTCCGACAGAATCTCCGGCTTTGACCACGCTATTCCATCCGCACTGCGCGACCACAGAATGCGCTGCCCCGGCCGGTCCTCCCGCTCGATCCCAGAGCTCCACATGGCCAGGAAGATGTTGAACGCGCAAATGATGTGCGGGTGGTGTGAATACTGATACGTACCCGGCGCGGGATCATGGATTACCACCGTGTGGGCCGCCAAGCGCGGCAAGTCCGGTTTCTCGAGCGCCGCGGCCAGCACCTCGGTGGCGTACGGGCAACGCTCACCGGGGCGTGCGTAGCAAAGTCCACTCCCCATCGTCGCCAGCACGAAGTCTCGCCGGTTCATCGAACTGATTTTAGAATCCGGGACGGAAGGATCAATGCAGATTCTTCCGAGTTCGCCCTTTTCTCAACTTGACTCTCGTCCTGCGGGCTTGGGTTCCGTCAGGCGCGTACTCAGCCTGTAGACTGTCCGACGGGCGTCTCCACCAGCTTCCTTGATCGAGTCATACATGTCGCGGATCTCACCGGCGACATCCTCGGCCTTGCGCCGGATCAGCCGTCTGGTTCTGGCTCCGGACTGCGGCGCCCAGAGCAGCGCCATGCCGGCTCCGACGGCACCGGCAACCAGCACTGTAGCCACAGTAGTTACCACTTGTTTTACCCTCACAGCCAGCCCTCCTTGTGCCTGTATTTTAGCGCGTACCTGGTGATCGCGGCGGTCTACTTACCGAGGTCACGCAGGGGTGGTGGAGCCTTGTCTTGGGCTTTGCAGGCGGGCGGAAGGCCGGGTCTTTCAGCGCCGCTCCCCACGCTTGGCCATCAGTTCCTCCAAGTTGACCAGTTCGGTGGGGTAGTCGCCGGTGTAGCAGGCGTAACAGTAGTTGCAGTCGTGATCGGCGACGGCTTCGCGCAGGCTGCCGAGCGAGAGGTAGCCGAGGGAGTCGGCCTCCACGAATCGCCGGATTTCTTCCACGGTGTTATTCGCGCCGATCAGTTCGCGTTTGGTCGGCGTGTCCACGCCATAAAAGCATGGCGAGACCGTGGGCGGGCAGGAGATGCGCAGGTGTACTTCACGCGCTCCCGCGCTGCGGACCATGCGCACGATCTTGCGCGACGTCGTGCCGCGTACAATCGAATCGTCCACCAATACCACACGGCGGCCTTCAAGCAGGTGCCGCACCGGGTTCAGCTTCAGCTTCACGCCGAAATCGCGAATCGCCTGGGAAGGTTCGATGAATGTCCGGCCCACGTAGTGGTTGCGGATGAGTGCCTGGCGGTACGGAATGCGGCTTTCGGCTGCGTAACCGATGGCTGCCGTGACGCCCGAGTCCGGCACGGGCACTACGACGTCGGCCTCCACCGGATGCTCGCGTGCCAGCAGGCGGCCCAGGAGTTCCCGGGATTCCTGCACGGCGCGGCCGAACACGATGGAATCCGGGCGGGAGAAGTAGACGTGCTCGAAGACGCACTGGGCGCGTGGGGCTTCGGGCGCATAACGCTCACGGGTAAACCCTTCCGGCCCGATCGAAATCATCTCGCCCGGTTCGACCTCGCCCATGTATGTGGCGCCGATCAAGTCGAACGCGCAGGTTTCCGAGGCGAACGCGTAACACACGCGGCCCCCGGACAGTTCCATCTGTCCCATGGCCAGCGGACGGAAGCCCTGCGGGTCGCGCGCCACGATCATGCGATTCTCAGTGAGCAGCACCAGTGAAAACGCGCCTTCCAGTTCCAGCAGCGCCTCGCGCAGCGCGGCCGCCAGCGTACGTTCCCTGGAACGTGCCATCAGGTGCAGGATCACCTCGGTGTCGCTGCTGGCCTGGAAGATGGAGCCTTCGCGCTCCAGCTTGGCGCGCAACTCCGCGGCGTTGGTGATGTTGCCGTTGTGCGCGACGGCGATCTGGCCCTTATTGCAGTTGACGGCGAAGGGCTGGGCGTTGAGCAGCACCGTATCGCCGGCGGTGGAGTAGCGAGTATGGCCGATGGCGAAACGTCCGGGCAGGGAAGCGATTACGCGGGGAGTGAAGATGTCGGCCACGTGACCCATGTCACGGAAGCACTCCAGGTGCACTCCGTCGCTGGCGGCGATGCCGGCGCTCTCCTGGCCGCGGTGTTGCAATGCATACAGGGCAAGGTAAGCCAGGTTGGCGGCTTCCGGATGCCCGTAGATGGCGACAACACCACACTCCTCGTGAAAACCATCCAGCATTTTCTTCGACCCTAGTGCGTAACTTTCCCGCTCAGAAGCCTGGCGAGCGCCCCGTCCCAGTTCTTGCGCAACTCACGCGTCCCCAAATCCACCAGAACGTTGCCCCGATTGCGGATGACCAACCGCTCTTTCATGCTAACACCGGCGCGAACTACAGCGACGCCGTGGCGCACGGCGATAGCCGCTACGGCTTCCGGTTTCGTGGTAGAAATGATCGCGCGCGAGGGGCCTTCGTGGAACAGGAGAAACTCGGGCCGCATGTCGGAGTCCAGGTCGATCACGGCACCCGTGGCTGTGGGGCCGAACGAGCACTCGGCCAGCGCCACGGCCAGTCCACCGTCGGAGATGTCGTGAATAGAATCGGCCAAGCCCGCGCAGACCATTTCGCGCACCGTGGCCTGCATGCACTTTTCGTAACCCATGTCGAGCGCGGGTGGGAGTCCCCACATCCGGTCGAGAATCACTTTGGCGTACTGGGTGCCACCGAAGCGTGTGAGGTCGCAATCGCCCAAACCGCCCACGATCAGAATGGTGCGGTCGGGGCCCTTGAAATCCACCGTCACCGGCGCTGCCGTCTTCATCACGCCCACGATGCCGAGCACCGGGGTGGGGAAGATGGGCTCACCCAGGGTTTCGTTGTACAGGCTGACATTGCCGCCCGTGATGGGTGTTTCGAAGAAACTGCACGCCTCGCCCATGCCCTCGATGGCTTCCACTAGCTGGCCCATGATCTCGGGGCGCTCGGGGTTGCCAAAGTTCAGGCAGTTGGTGGCGGCCACCGGCAGCGCTCCCGCCACGGAGAGGTTGCGGCAACATTCGGCCACGGCCAACTTGGCGCCCCCACGGGGCGACAGGCTGGCGTAACGACCGTTGCCGTCCAGCGCCATGGCGATGGACGTCCCGGTCTCCTTGATGCGCACCACGGCGGCGTCGGCGCCCGGGCCGGCCGTCGTGTTGGTGCGGACCATGTAATCGTACTGCTCGTAAATCCAGCGCTTGGAGCAGATGTCACCGCTTGCGATCAACTTGAGCAGATCGTCGCCGAGGCTGGCGCTCTGGAACTCGGGCCCTTCCATAGGCGCCACGCGGAGGGGCGCTGTGTACGGACGATCATAGAGCGGTGCTTCGTCGGCGAGGTCGCGACTGGGAATCTCGGCCACCACTTCGCCGTGATGGCGCACGCGCAGGATGCCGTCGTCGGTGACTTGGCCGATCGTAACCGCGTCCAATCCCCACTTGCGGAAAACGCGGAAGACTTCTTCCTCGCGCCCCTTTTCGGCCACCAGGAGCATGCGCTCCTGCGATTCCGAGAGCATGATCTCGTACGGCGTCATGCCGGTGGCGCGCTGCGGAACCAGGTCCAGTTCGATCTCGATGCCTGTGCCGCCGCGGCTGCCCATCTCGCACGTCGAGCAGGTCAATCCCGCCGCGCCCATGTCCTGTATGCCGACAATAGCGCCGGTCTTCATGGCTTCCAGGCAGGCTTCGAGCAGGAGCTTTTCCATGAACGGATCGCCCACCTGCACGTTGGGGCGCTTCTGCTTGGATTCTTCGGTGAACTCAGCCGACGCCATCGAGGCGCCGTGTATGCCGTCGCGGCCCGTCTTGGCGCCCACGTAAATCACTGGGTTGCCGACACCGGAAGCGCGGGCGTAAAAGATTTCGTCGGTCTTGAAAACGCCCAGCGCGAAAACGTTCACCAGCGGGTTGCCGTTGTAGCACGGCTCAAAAAGGCACTCGCCGCCAACGGTGGGCACGCCGAAACAGTTGCCGTAGTGCGCGATGCCGGCCACCACGCCGTCGACGATGCGCGCGTTGCGGGCGCCGCACGACGGGTCGGTGGGCGGGCCGAAGCGCAGCGAATCCATGACGGCGATGGGACGCGCGCCCATGGTGAAGATATCCCGCAGGATGCCGCCGACGCCGGTGGCGGCGCCTTGGAACGGCTCGATGAAGCTGGGGTGGTTGTGGGATTCGATCTTGAAGGCGATGGCGTACCCGTCGCCGATGTCGATGATCCCCGCGTTCTCGCCGGGGCCGCAGAGCACCAGCTTGCTGCGCGTGGGCAGCTTCTTCAGGTGCAGGCGCGAGCTCTTATAGGAACAGTGCTCGCTCCACATCACGCTGAAGATGCCCAGCTCGGTGTAGGTTGGCTCGCGGCCAAGCAGCGAGACGATCTTGTCATATTCCGCCGCCGACAACTGGTGGGCGGCGACCATTTCGGGAGTGATGGCGCTCATCGGGATTGGGCCGCGAAGGAAGCGGCCATGGACTGAAACACACCCAGCCCGTCGGTGGAGCCCATCAACGGATCGCTGGCGCGTTCCGGATGCGGCATCATGCCTAGTACGTTGCGTCCGGCGCTCAAAACGCCGGCAATGTCGCGCAGCGAGCCGTTGGGGTTGTCCAGGTAGCGGAAGGCAACCCGGTCTTCAGCTTCCAACTCGTCCAACGTTCGCTCGTCGGCGACGTAACAACCTTCGCCGTGCGCGATCGGGATGCGCAGGCGCGCTCCTTTGGCGAGCCGGCAGGTGAAGGGGGAATTCACGGTCTCGACTGACAGGGGTTCCTCGCGGCAGATGAATTTCAAGCCCCGATTGCGGATCAACGCGCCGGGAAGCAACCCGGTTTCCACCAGGATCTGGAAGCCGTTGCAGATACCGATGACTAGGCCGCCGTCCTGCGCGAACTTGCGCACCGCCGCCATCACCGGACTGAACTTGGCAATGGCGCCGCAGCGCAGATAATCGCCGTAGGAGAAGCCGCCGGGGAGGATTACAGCATCAAAGCTGCCCAGGTTCTTCGAATCGTGCCAAATGTACTCGGCTTCCTGGCCCAGGTTGCGCGACGTCGCGTACCACGCATCGTGGTCGCAATTACTTCCGGGAAAGACGACGACTCCGAAACGCATCGCCTTAGGCTACCGCGGGTGCCGCCTTGGGCTTCCGGCGCGAACCGCGTTTCTCGGCTGGTGGCTGGCGATCACTCTTCTTTAAGTTCGGCAAAACGATGGAGGCAATGAATTTCTTCTCGCCGCAATCATCGAACTTGATGACGATGTGCTCCTCGGTACACGAGAGCACGCTGCCAAGTCCAAACTTGTTATGTTCTATTTGGGCGCCTTTGGCGAAGGCTGGTTTCCCTGCCATGTGATTGATATGCCTCTATATCTAAAATAACAAAATCCGGGCGAGAATGTCGAATCGTAGATGCTTGATGATAATGGCCTTGCGCGCGAGAGCGGGGGGCGGCTACACGCGGTCCATTTCGAGAAACTCGCGAATGTGGGGGTGTTTGCAAGCCTCCAATTCCGATACAGGCCCGAAGTAAATGGCGCGCCCATCATGCAGTACGACCACACGGTCGGCGACGCGGCGCATCAGATCAAGATCGTGTGTCACCACCACGGAAGTTAACTGCAAATGCTCCTTCAGCCGCAGCATGAGGTCCGCCAGGTGGTCGGACATGATCGGGTCGACCATCGTGGTCGGCTCATCGTAAAGTATGCATTCCGGTTGAGCCGCTAGCGCTCGCGCGATCGCCACGGCGCGCTTGTAGCCGGTGGAGAGATCGGTGGGGTACGCGTCGGCGTAGTCGGCCAGATCCACCAAGCCTAGCAAGCCGCGGACCACGTCTTCCTTGTTGGTCGCGTCGTAGTCATCGCGCAACTCCAGTGAAAACAGGATGTTTTCGGCCACGGTCAGAGAATCGAACAGTGCGCCGGACTGGAAGACCATGGTCACTTTCTTACGGATGCGGCGCAATGCGGACTCGGAAAAGTCCGTTATGTCCTCATACGCGACGATGACGCGGCCGGAGTCTGGCTTGAGAAAACCCATGATGTGGGCGAGCGTTACCGACTTGCCCACGCCACTTCGGCCGATGATCGCCACGGTCTCGCCCGCATCGACGTGAAAACTTACATCGTCCAAAACGGGCTCGTCGAACGTCTTATTAATGTGGCGGAATTCAATGTAGTGCGGGAACTGCTCAAGCATGCGTAGCCCATTCCTGCGGAGTATTCGCGTTGGCAAACCAGGCTGGATTGGCCGGCCAGTGCTTTGTTTTCAAGAGGTTCAAGACGTCGCTCATGCGGCGGACCCCGTCCCGGAGAGCGGCCTCCACTTCGGCCAGGGCCGTACGGTGCCAGGCGGCGCACAACGGTTCGATCTTGCCGGGAGACGAAACGGGAACCAGGCACTCGCAGGTTTCCTGTTCGGCCCGGCCGAGGAGGGCGTCCAGGAATCCGCCGTCCAATCGCGGCATATCGCAAGCCACGATGAGGTTCCACTCGGCGCGCGTTTCCGACAGGGCGGTGTGTACGCCTCCCAACGGACCGCAGTCGGGAATGCGGTCGGGGATCGCCCTGTAACCGAGGCCTGTATACCTCTCGGGCGCGCCTACCAGTGTGACCGAACCAGCCGCCGTGAGAACCTGGCGGGCAATGCGGTCCACGAGTCTTTCGCCGCGGAACGGCAGCAGGCCCTTGTCCCGTCCCATCCGGGAACTGGAGCCGCCCACCAGTACGAAGCCCGACCGCCGCATGAGAAAATGATAGCATCGGCGGCAGTCGCGAATTGCCAGTTGGCGCGGGAATGAATTGACTGTATAATCGGGTAAAACAGGACGATGTCGTTTTGTTCTAAGATTTTGGTGCCGATGATGGCGCTTATCGGACTGGGTACGGCGACAGCCGGATCGCCCGCCGGAAGGATCACCAGCGTGGTGCGTACGAATGCGCGCACTGGCAAGCTGGTGCGTGCCGTTGTGGTGACGCCTCCAGCGGATGCGGGCAATTCGAACGAGGCCGAATCCGCGCGCCACGATCTTCGGAGCATCGTTCAGGAAACCGCCAGCCGCCACGACGTGGATCCTCTGCTGGTCGATTCCGTCATCCAGGCCGAGAGCGGCTACAACGCCCTCGCCGTCTCCAGCAAAGGCGCGGAAGGCCTCATGCAGTTGATTCCGGCTACCGCGCGGCGCTTCGGCGTCAAGAACACCTTCGATCCTCGCGAGAACGTCGAGGGAGGCGTCCGTTATCTCAAGTTTCTTAAAGATGCTTTCAAAGACGAACGGTTGGCGCTGGCCGCTTACAATGCCGGGGAACGTGCCGTGGTGAAGTACGGTTGGATTCCGCCTTATCGGGAAACCAGGGATTACGTCCGGAAGGTGGGTAAGCGGTACAGCGAAGCCAGGAAAGTTTCGGCCGCGGCGCCGTCCGTGTCTCAACCGTCAGTTGCCGCACCGGAACAACCGCAATATCGTCCGATTGAGCAATTCGTTGACGCGGAGGGAAGGCTGCATATCCGAACACGGTAGGGTCAGATGTTTTCTCTGATGCCGCCAACTGTGTCGCGAGCGATCAGGCCCATGTGGGGTTGGGTGGTAGTGTCTCTGCTTGCCTTCGTCGGCGTCCTGTCTTCCGCCGAAGCCCCGACGCCTCCGCTCAGGGTAACCAGCGTGCGTTTCTGGTCGCTGGGCGATACCACGCGCGTCGCCATCGAAACCAATGGTGAATTCAGTTATAAGCATGACCGGCTGCGGGACCCGGATCGTCTCTTCTTCGACCTTATCGGGGTGAAGCCGGTGCGGGGCACCGAGAGGATTCATATCATCCCGGTTGGCGACGGCATCCTGAAGCAGATCCGCATCGCGGAGACGCAGCCAGGCAAGACGCGCGTGGTGCTGGATTTGGACGCGGCGGCCGAGTACAAGGCTTCCCAGCTCACTACTCCGGAGCGCCTCGTGGTGGAGGTGCGCCGTAAGGGCGCCGGGCCGGCGCCTGCCATCTCGCAAAGCAGGACCGGCGTCCAGCATTTGACGGAAACGCCGGAGCAGCCGATTGTCGCCGCCAAGCCGGCACCCAAGCTGGCGCCGAGGCCATTTATGTTGACCGAGGCGCCCCGCAAAACGACTCAGCGGCCCATTACACTGCCTTCGCCGCCGGCGATTACTTACAACATCGAATCGGCGCCGAATTCCATCTCTCCAGGTCTCTCCGCACGCCCGGTGCTCCCGGCTCATGCCGCGACCAAGCAGATGGCGTCCGCCAAGCCGAAACCTCTCCCATCGCCAGCGGCCGCTTCGCCAGCCAGTCCCGCCAAGCAGAATCGTGACGGCGGACGCTCGCTCACGCGTGCACTGGGCTTGAAGGTCGGGCGGGTGGTGCTCGACCCGGGCCACGGCGGACACGACACCGGAACCATCGGTCCGGGCGGAGTTCTGGAAAAGGACCTGGTTCTTGACATCGCCCTGCGCCTGGGTCCTCTCATCGAACAAGGGTTGGGCAGCGATGTAGTTTATACGCGCAAGGACGACACTTTCGTCTCGCTGGAAGACCGCACCCGTATCGCCAACGAGGAGAAGGCGGACTTGTTCCTCTCCATCCACGTCAATTCCTCACGCTACCGCGCGGCGTCGGGATCCGAAACTTATTACCTGAACTTCACTACTTCGAGCGACGCGTTGGATGTGGCGGCCCGCGAGAATGCGACGTCGAACAAGACCATCCATGAGCTGCAGGACCTTATCAAGAAGATTGCGCTACTCGACAAGGTTGAGGAATCCAAAGAGTTTGCCTCCCGGTTGCAGTCCTCGCTCTACGTCCTGGCATCGAAAAACGGCACCACGAAGAACCGCGGAGTGAAGAAAGCGCCCTTCGTGGTTCTGATCGGGGCTGCGATGCCCTCGGTCCTCGCAGAGGTGGGTTTCGTGACCAATCCGCGTGAAGGGACTCTGCTGAAGCGTGCCGACCAGCGGCAGAAGATCGCGGAGGCACTGTATCAAGGGCTCTCCTCCTATGCCTCCACGCTGAGCCACTTTCAAGTGGCGCACCGCACGGGCGAGTAGATTACCACGCGCGGTGTTCTGTGCAGGCTTCCACCTTAGTAAGGTGAATTCCGTATGTGGTTAGGGTATCTGACCAGTTTCGGCTATCCCACATTTCGGCCACAATCTTAAAGGATCTTGTTCTGCCAGCATTCTTTTTCCATCATGAGGCGAGAGACAGATTCCACTAATCTGGGGTGCGGTGCCGCCGCGCCTGACGTACGCGCAACGTCGCGGCGCGGTATGACTCTATTTGCCACGGCCGCGGGAATGACCGTTTTCATCGGCATGTTGGGCCTGACGGCCGACCTCAGCCGCATGTACATTGTTAAGAACGAGTTACAGACCTTCGTGGATGCCGCTGCCTTGGCGGCGGCCTACGAACTGGATGGAACCACGCAAGGAATCAGCACCGCCCGCTCGATAGCCACATCTGGCCCAAACGGAGCCAGTTCGCCTAACCGCTGGCACTTTTCGACACAGCTAGTCTCCGCTCCCGAAGTTAGCTTCGCGCAGACCCTGGCTGGAACTTATCAGGCAAACCCGGCAACCGGCTCTGGCTACCGATTCGTTCGTGTGACGGCGACGGCGAAACTTCCGCTTTATTTCTTGCGCGTATTTCCAGGCGTACCGAACTCCAAGAGCATCACGTCGAGCGCCACGGCGGGCCAGGGCAAGGAAACGAGCATTGGGGAAGGTGTTGCGCCGTTCTCACCCGACGCGCATATTGCCGACAAAGCCCAGGAGTTCGGTTTTACGCGCGGCCAAATGTACGATCTCAAGTGGGCCCCACCCGGGCAGCGCAAGAAGGCAGGCGGCGTGTGCGCGGGTGATGTGGGCTTCACACCCGGAGGCGGATCGAGCGACCGCGGGTACATTGACATCGGTCAGGGAAATGGGAACTCCGCCCTCCACGACGCCATCGTGAATATGGACTACCACTTGGCTGAGCCGTTGTCCGAGGGAACCGCAATCGACCATGTGCAAGGCAACAAGCACGTGGGTCCGGCCCTGGAAGAGCGTTTCTACCAGGATACCGACACTACCGCGGCCGACTACGCACATTACAGCGGCAACGGACGGCGCGTGCTGGTGGTGCCGGTGAATAACGCGGGTTCTCCAGCCCTGGTGGTCGGCTTCGCCCAGTTCTTCCTCCGCCCAGGTTCCTGGAATAACAACAATGATCCCGTGTGCGGCGAGTACATCGGTCCCGCCCTCGAAGGTGCCGCCAAACCGGGTGCAGGGGCCCCAGGCAACTTGTACAAAGTAAAGCTATTCCGGTGAGGAAGGGAAAAATGCAGCGCAGATCCCCTTGCAGAAACGGCCGGCGCGGCACCGCGATGATAGAGTTCGCCCTCAGTTTCTCCCTGCTTTGGGCGCTCTTCACGGGAGTGTTCCAATTCGGCTATTCCATGTACGTGTACAACCGCCTATTGGCGGCGGTGGATCAGGGCGCCCGCTATGCGTCCCGAGTGGACTTCGACTCTCCCAACCACACATTCGTCGGCAAGGTGCAGAACATGGTCGTTTACGGAAACCCGCAAGGCACCGGCAACAAACTGCTATGGCTGTTGAACAAGTCCAACGTCGACGTGACCTGGACGGCGGACGCAGCCGGTCTGCCGAAAACCATCACCGTCAGTGTGAAAAACTTCAGCGTCCCGGTGATCTTCACCACCTTCAACTTCAATAACAAACCGCGCGTGACGATGAAATACACAGGACTTTACAAGTCATGACGAAAAGGAGTGAACCCATCACTAAGAACCGCGGGCGCAATCCTGGCGAGCGAGGCCACTGGATGCTGGAAGGCGCACTGATCATGATGGTCGTAACGGTGGTCTTTGTCGGCATTCTCGATATCGGCCTGATGCTGTTCCGAATCAGCTTCCTCGGTGAGCGCGTGAGGAGCGGCGCGCGTTACGCCGCTGTACATTCGTACAATCCGACCGCCATCCAGAACTACGTCGTGTACAACAATCCCACCGCTCCCACCGGCGCGACTACCGGATTGTTCGGCCTGACTAGGGCCATGGTATCGGTGAACCGTTACGATGTCGGAACCCCTTCCGATCGCATCGAGATTTCCATTAGCAACTACCCGCTGGCATTCTTCTCACCTTACATCGCAAGGACCTTCACCAGCCGCAATTTCAGAGCTTCTGTCGCGGTGGAGAGTCTGGGCTCGACAGACTGAGGCTTGGGCGGCGGAACGTGGTCCCGGGGTGGACTCAGGGGCGGGTTCTTATCTGGATTGGGCCAAAGCAACCAGCGGACTGACCATGCTCACGGCGTTACGGCCATTGCCTTTGGCTTTGTAGAGAGCCTCATCGGCCAGATGAATCACCTGTTCGAAGGTGGGCTGGGCGTCCGGAGCGACTACCGTGCAACCGAAACTCGCCGTCAGAGTGACGCGGCTTTCGGCCAGATTCATGACCTCGGCCGAGAGAGCTATACGCAGGCGTTCGGCGTGTTCCACGGTAGCATCAACGTCGCAGCCCGGCAGCACGATTAAAAACTCCTCTCCGCCGTAGCGGCCGATGGAGTCGTACGGCCGCATGGATGCCTGCATACGGCGCACGGCCTCATGGAGAACAGCGTCGCCGGCCAGGTGGCCGTGCGTATCGTTGACAATCTTGAAATGGTCGAGATCGACGAGAACCACGCCCAGGAAACTGCGTTCGCGCCGGGCGCGATGGATCTCTTTTTCGAGGATCTCGGTGATCGAGCCGCGATTCCAAATGCGCGTGAGCGGATCGGTTGTCGCCTGCACGCGCAGGGCCTCCCTCGCCGCCACGAGTTCGGCCTGCAGTTCGACAATACGGCGGCCCGCGCGCAAGCGGACCTCCAGTTCGTGATTGTCGAAAGGCTTCCTGATATAGTCATCGGCGCCCGACTCCATGCCCTCCACCAAGTCCTCCCTCTCGCTTCGTGAAGTGAGCAGCAGGACATAGGTGTAATCGTTGTGGACCTCGCGGCGCAGGCGCTGGCAGATTTCGACCCCTGTCAGCCCGGGCATCATCCAGTCCAATACGGCCAACCGGGGCGCGTCGGCGCGCTGCAGCACTTCCCATGCCTCGATCCCGTCGCACGCGGTCACCGTTTCGTAGGACCACTTGCGCAGAGAACTCTCCAGAATGTGGCGATCGATAACGCTGTCGTCCGCGATGAGTACCTTCATTACGACGCTAATACCCTAACAGGAGTGTTTCTATTCAGCATATCGGCCGAAGACCGCCGCGCCCTTAGTTGCCGGTCCCGGCGGACGATATTTTTACACGTAGATGCGTTCCGAGCGGGGTTGGATCTTGCAGAGCACATCGTAGGAGATGGTGCCGGCCAGGGCGGCGATGTTGTCGGCGTTGAAGCCTTCGCCCAGTAATTCCACCTCATCGCCTTGTTTTACGCCGGCTATGTCCGTCACGTCGATGGTGCACATATCCATCGAGACCGCGCCCAACATGGGCACCCACACGCCCGCGGCGCAGACGAGCCCCCGGCAAGAGAGCTGCCGGAAGACGCCGTCGGCATAGCCGGCCCCCACCACGGCGATTCGCGCGGGGCGCTCTGTGATGTGCCTTGCGCCATAACCCACCGGGACGCCTGCCGGAAGTTCCTTGACGGAAAGCACGCGAGTCTTCCAGACCAGGGCGGGCTTTACGTCTATCAGGCTGGCCGGCGCCGGGCCGCTCGCCGACGGCACGTAGCCGTAGAGACTCAAGCCGACCCGAACCATGTCCAGCCACGCGTCCCGAAGGCCGTAGACGACGCCTCCGCTGGCTGAAATGTGCCTCAAGCTGGGCCGGATGCCGGCGCCGGCCAGCTCTCTTGCAACCCGCGTGAAGGTTTGCACCTGCTGCCCGGTTTGCGTGCCCGGGAAATCCGAGGACGAGGCAAGGTGCGACATCAATCCCTCGATTTCGACGTTCGGACAGGCGCGGACGGCTTCGGCGATGGCGCGGGCGTCGGCCGCCACGCCAAGCCTCCCCATGCCACTGTCGACTTTCAGGTGCACGCGGACGCGCCCGCCGCGAGCCAGCGCCAGTTCGTTGAAGACGGCCAGATCGGCAAGATCGTGGACTGCCGGCGTGAGCCGGTAGTCGAGCATGGAGGCGAAGTTGGCCCGCAGAGCATCGGCCATCACCAACACATGGGTGTCCTGAATGCCGGCCTGGCGGAGTTCCATGCCTTCCTGCGTGGACGTCACCGTCAGCCACGGCGCGCCCTCGGCAACCAGGCGTTTGGCAACTGCCACCATTCCGTGGCCGTAAGCCTCCGATTTAACGACGCAGGCCACGGCGGTCCGCGGCCCTACCACGGCGCGAATGTTTCGGAAGTTGGCGGCAATCCGGTCGAGAGAAACTTCCGCCCATGAACGTAATTGATCATGCATGCCTTACTCCGGCCTCACTAAGGCGCTAGCGAGCGTGAGCCGCTCCAGTTCTTGCGCATCGGGAATGGTGCCCACCCCCGGCGCATCCGGTGCGGTCATCTGTCCGGGGCCGGAGAGCGTCAACTCCGGCTGGGCGAGATCCTTGCTATAGAAGCGCGAACTCGGAAACACATCGGACGGGTAGGTGAAATCAGGCAGCGTAGCCAATGCCAGGCAATGCTGCGCGCCGACGGCGGATTCGAGCATGCCGCCCACCCAGCAAGGGATGCCGTTGTCGCGGCACAAATCGTGGATCTTCACGGCCACCGTCAACCCGCCGACACGGCCGGGTTTGAGGTTCACATAGCCACAGGCTTTCGCCTGTATGGCTTTGCGTGTACGATCGAGCGACGTGATGCTTTCGTCCAGGCAGACCGGCGTGGCAATCTGCCTGGCTAGCGTGGCGTGGTCGATCAGATCGTCGTGGGCCAGCGGCTGCTCGATCATGGCGAGGTTGTAACGGTCGAGCCGCTTGAACATGGGCAGCGCATCGAGCGTCCAGGCGCTGTTGCAGTCGATGTGAAAGGTGTGTTTCGGGAACGCACTGCGAACCGCCGCCACCATATCGATGTCCCAGCCTGGGCGGAACTTGAGCTTCACCCGGGGAAAGCCCTGGCGGACGGCCTCGTCGATTTTGGCGAGCAGCGCGTCGATGGTTTCCATGACGCCGAAATCCGCGCCCACGCGAACCTGAGGTTCACCGCCACCCAGCGTCTTCCAGAGCGGTTCGCCGCGCAAACGCGAGTGGAGATCCCACCAGGCGGTATCCACGGCGCCTTTGGCAAAATAGTTCCCCTTGATGCCGGACATCGCGACTTGCAACTGGTCCGGGATATCGATGTCCTTGCCCACCACTTGCGGCGCCAGGTAATCGCGCACGAGCGTAAAGGCGCTGGCGGCCCACTCCGGGCTGTAGCCCGGCAGACGCCACGGCGCGCCTTCGCCCCACCCGGTTACGCTTCCGGAGTCCATCCGCACGAGTACACTCTCAATGGTGTCGTCATTGCCGTAGGCGGTGCGGAACGGATAGACCAACGGCATGGCCACATGGTAGACAGAAATCGAATCGATGCGCATCGGAACCTTTCAGTGTAGCGGGAATGCGTGTTTCAGATGGCTGTCCAGCCGCCGTCGACCAGAATATTCTGGCCGGTGATGTAGCGCGAAGCGTCGCTCGCCAGGAATACTGCGGGTCCCCGGATGTCCTCGCCGGCGGCCATTCGGCCCAGCAGCGTACGCCGCGCGTAAGCCTGGCGGAAGCGTTCGTCCTGGCCTTCACTGATGAACCCGCCCGGTGAGAGACAATTCACGCGGACGTTGTATGGCCCAAGGTAACTGGCCAGATAGCGCGTGAAGTTGATCATCCCGCCTTTGGCGAACGCGTAATACGCGGGGTTGGTCATCTCCGTGCCTTCGTAGATGGAGAAATCAGGCCCTACCACCCCGTAGATGGACGCGATGTTGACGATGGAACCCGAGCGGGCTTCCTGCATCGGTTCGGAGAGTATGCGCGAGGTCAGGAACAGGCCGCTCGAGTTGAGCTTCATGGTTTGTTCCCACTCCGCCAAAGTGGAATGGCGCAGGTCGCCGCCCGCGCGGGCCACGGCGTTGTTGAACAGGATGTCCAACCGGCCGTGACGATGCATGATCCTGTCGCGCAGCGCCGTGATGGCCGCTTCATCGGTGAAATCGCACGCGGCGCCAGCGGCGTTCAGCCCGCGGGCTGCCAGTTGCGCGGCGATCCCGGCGCATTTGGCTTCGTTGCGGGATGCCACCCACACCGTGGCGCCAGCCTCGGCCAGCGCTTCCACAATATGTCTGCCGACGATGCCCGCTCCGCCCGTAACCAGCGCGATCCTGCCATCCAATCGGAACATCGCGTTCCCGTCGCTCATCGAACCGTCCCCATCATTTGCGCTCTTATGTCCAATCCCACTTGTTCACTCCAGGCTTTCAGAATCCTCTCGAATACCGGTCCGCCCGGCGCTCCGTTGCCGACCGGCAGGCCGTTCACCTTCGTCACAGGGGCCATGCAATAGGGCGTGGTGGTGAGGAATATCTCGTCAGCAGTGAGGGCGTCGTGAAGCTGTAAGTCGCGTTCGGCGAACGGTATGCCCAACGCCGTGCAGAGCTCCATGACGACTTTGCGGCTCACGCCCAGCAGGATGTTACGGGGCGCCGGAGAGAGTACCACGCCATCCTTCACGATGAGCATATTGGCTCCGCTGGTTTCCGTCAGGTTGCCCGACAGGTCCAGTAGCAGGGGCATGGCCTTCGGGTCCACCAGGTGCGCTTCCTGTTCGGCCAGCCACCAGTGCAGCCGGCTGCGGTTCTTGATCTTCGGATCCACGCACTCGGGAGGAACGTGACGTGTGGACGGGATCACCAGGTGCGCCCCGCCGGTGAACAGGTGGGCGAACAACCGGAACGGGATGGGGAAGCTGTGAATGCAAAAAGTGGGTTCCAGGTTCGCCGGGGCAGCCGCCGAGCCGGCATAAACCAGGTTCTCGCCGGGCGTAATGAACCACACGACGCAAAGTTCGCCGCCTTCGGGCAGCAATTCCGCGTTGCGGTGCACAAGTTCCGCCGTGATTTCCACGTTTTCGCGCGGATCGAGCGGAACCGGGATGCGGGCGTACTTGCAGCTTTCGTGGAACCGGCGCACATGGTCTTCCAGCCGGTAAGGCCGCTTGTGGAACGTACGCATCAGGTCCGTGACCGTCGTGCCAAGCACAATGCCGAAATCGAAGATGTTGATGTGCGCCTGCGAGGCCGGTGTGTAGCGCCCGCCGATGTAAACCACAGGTTCTTCTTGCATCTCGTTCATTCGCTCAGAATCCAGGCCTTGTTGAACCGCGCGTACCGGATTTCGCGCCCCTTGCGATCGGCGAGATCCTGTTGCCAGACCGCGACCACAA
>ENA-UOYA01000579-UOYA01000579.1-activated-sludge-metagenome-genome-assembly--contig:-NODE-579-length-45805-cov-9.398361_pt1 | contig 45805 bp, 42 predicted proteins | sample MGYA00238163_ERZ764804 | MGnify/ENA primary metagenome ERZ764804 (study PRJEB28919, sample SAMN05720223) | activated sludge metagenome | isolation source: Anaerobic digester | place: Hong Kong...
AACTCCGCCGGTGGTTTCGATACGCGCTGCGCGCTACTCAACCAGCCTGGCCGAACGCCTCCACGATGGGCCGGAACTTCAGCTCGGTCTCCGCGAGTTCCTTCGCGGGATCCGAGTCGGCGACGATGCCAGCACCCGCCCACGCGGTGATGTGCCCGTCGTCATCGATGAGTGCGCAGCGCAGCGCGATCGCCCATTCGCCGTCGCCCGCGGCATCCACCCAACCGACCGGGCCGGCGTAGCGACCGCGGTCGAAGGGCTCGAGTTCGGCGATCAGGTCGAGCGCGACGTCGGTGGGGGTACCCGCGACGGCCGCCGTCGGGTGCAGTGCCCCCACCAGTTCGAGCGCGGTGCGGCCGGGCACGAGGGTGCCGCGCACGTCGGAGGCCAGGTGCCAGAGGTTCGGCAGGCGCAGCGGGTACGGGTCGCTTGTGGTCACGTCCGTCGCGTGCGGCGCGAGCGCGTCGAGCACGCTGCGCACGGCGTGATCGTGTTCGCCGCGATCCTTGGCCGAGTTGGCCAGGCTGGATGCCGCGTGCACATCGGTCGCGTCATACGGCCATCGACGTGCCGTGCCCGCGAGCACTCGCGCACTGACATCGCCGCCGCTCACCCGCACGAGTGTCTCGGGGCTGGACCCCATGAGCCCGGAGTGCGCGAAAGTGAAGGTGTCCGGGTAGGCGGTGGCCAGCCGAGCCAGCCAGCCGCGCTTGTCGGCGACCCAGCCGATGTCGGCGACGAGGTCGCGAGCGAGCACAACCTTGCCGAGCTCGCCGGCACGGATGTGCTGCCGCGCGGCCAGCACGGCGGCCTCGTACTGCTCGGGTGTCATCGCGCCCGGCACGAGCGAGGCCGGGCGGGTCGGCCACGGCGTGCTCGGCTCGACCGGGAAACCACCGTCGAACCGCGTGATCCAGGTCACGTCGCCGCGCCTGCCGACGATCACGCTCGGAACGGTCAGCACGCTCGCCGATGCCGACGTATCGCTGAACGCGAAGCTGCCAAAGGCGGTGAGACCCGTACCGGGCAGGTTGACCTCGTCGTGCACCTCGGCCGCGTCACACAAGTCGCGCCACCAGCGGGCCAGATCGGCGATGCGATCCGGGCCCTCGTGCCGGAACGATGCCCGCTCACCGAAGCCGACGATTCCCTCGCCGCCGCGGAGGAAGGCCAGCGGATGCTCCGGTTCGGCCCAGTCGAGAAGGGGACCGTCGTAGTCGAGTCGTTCGGTGCGCACCCGCAGCACCTCGTGTTTCACACCCCTCAGCGTAGCCGTCGACTACGAACACTCAGGGTGAGGCGGATTCGAGAGCCTAGACTTGACTCGTGGCCAAGGCGGATATGAACAAGCGACCGGAAGACGTCGCGGGCATGTTCGATGGCGTCGCGAAGCGGTACGACCGCACCAACAACGTTCTCTCCGGGGGCAACGCGATCCTCTGGCGGCTCGCGACGGTGCGCGCCGTCGATCCCCAGCCGGGTGAACGCATCCTCGATGTCGCGGCAGGCACGGGCACGAGCTCGGCCGCGCTGCAGCGCAATGGCGCGACCGTGGTGGCCCTGGACTTCTCCGCAGGCATGGTCGCCGAGGGTCGCAGGCGCCACAAGAACATCGAGTTCGTCGAGGGCGACGCCGAGAAGCTGCCGTTCGGCGACAACGAGTTCGACGTGGCGACCATCAGCTTCGGCCTGCGCAATGTGGCCAACCCCAAGCTCGCACTCGCGGAGATGTATCGGGTGCTGAAGCCCGGCGGCAGGCTCGTGATCTGCGAGTTCTCGCGGCCACCGGTGGCCATCTTCCGTGCTGCCTACAACACGTACCTCTCCAAGGTCATGCCGATCGTCGCCGACCGCGCGAGCTCCAATCCCGAGGCCTACGGCTATCTCGCGGAGTCGATCAAGGCGTGGCCCGACCAGGGCGAGCTGAGCCAGTGGATCCGCGCCGCGGGCTTCACGCGGGTCGCCTACCGCAATCTCACGGCGGGCATTGTCGCCCTGCACCGCGGACGCAAGCCGGTCGATGAGGCCGTGCTCGCATCCGTCGCCAAGCGCAAGCTCAATGCCACCCAGCCCATCACAACGGTCCCGCGCCCCTAGGGGCCGGACAGAACAGACAGAGAATCGGTTGTCTCACGTGAACCCGAGCGTTCCCCTTGCTCGTCGCAGCAACACCTTGAGTTCGTCGCTCGGGCTGGGCGAGAAGCTCTTCGCGTCGAGCGACGAGCGCCGGTTCGTCGACGCCCTGGAGCAGGGCCTCGCCCTGGTCGAGGCGGGACTGCTCGAGGCGATGGTCTTCGCCGACGAGATCGCGGATGTCACGGGCCGCTACCTGCTCGAAGCCGGCGGCAAGCGCGTGCGCCCCGTGCTCACCCTGCTCACCGCACAGCTCGGCGAGGGCAACAACGACGAGGTGATCCGGGCCGCACAGGCGATCGAGATCACGCACGTGGCATCCCTCTACCACGACGACGTCATGGACGACGCCCCCTCGCGCCGCGGCGTGCCGAGCGCCCAGAACGTGTGGGGCAACTCCGTGGCGATCCTCACCGGCGACCTGCTCTTCGCGCGGGCCAGTCGCATCGGGGCCGGCCTCGGCGAGCCCATCCTCAAGCTCCAGGCCGAGACGTTCGAGCGACTGTGCCTGGGCCAGCTGCACGAGACCATCGGCCCGCGCGCCGAGGAGGACCCGATCGAGCACTACATCCAGGTGCTCGCCGACAAGACCGGCTCGCTCATCTCGGCGGCGGCCCAGGTCGGCGTGATCTTCTCGAACGCCCCGCAGGAGTACCGCCCCGCGGTGGCCGAGTTCGGCGAGAAGATCGGCATCGCCTTTCAGCTCATCGACGACGTGATCGACCTGGCCAGCGAGACGGATGACACCGGCAAGACCCCGGGCACGGACCTGCGTGCGGGCGTCGCAACCCTGCCCCTCCTGTACCTGCGCCGCCTCGCACAGACCGACCAGGACGCGGATGACCTGCTGCGCCGCATCGAGCGCGACGTGACCACTGCTTTCTATGGTGAGGCCGACGAGGCCGACCTCACGGCGGCCATCGCCGAGTTGCGCGCCCACGCCGTCACCCAGCAGACTCTCGCGGAGGCACATCGTTGGTCCCGCGAAGCCGTGGAAGCGCTCTCGCCCCTCCCGCAGGGACCGGTCAAGAAGGCCCTCACCCGATTCGCTGAAACGATTGTGGAGCGCTCGAAGTAATGACACCGAAGCTCAGGCTGGCCATCGTCGGAGCGGGGCCGGCCGGAATCTACGCTGCCGACATCCTGCTGAAGACCGAGCGGGCCTTCGACGTCTCGATCGACCTGTTCGAGCAGCTGCCCGCCCCCTACGGCCTGGTGCGCTACGGCGTCGCCCCCGACCACCCGCGCATCAAGGGCATCATCACGGCCCTGCGCGAGGTGCTCGACACCGGTGACATCCGCCTGTTCGGCAACGTCTACTTCGGTCGTGACATCACGCTCGACGACCTCAAGCAGCACTACAACGCCGTCATCTTCTCCACCGGCGCGATCCGGGATGCCCCGCTGCCGATCCCCGGTATCGATCTGCCCGGCAGCTACGGTGCGGCCGACTTCGTGAGCTGGTACGACGGCCACCCCGACTTCCCCCGTGAGTGGCCGCTGGATGCCCGCGAGGTCGCGGTCATCGGCAACGGCAACGTCGCGCTCGATGTCGCGCGCATCCTCGCCAAGCACGCGGACGACCTACTGCCCACGGAGATCCCCGCCAACGTGTACGAGGGGCTCAAGGCCTCGCCCGTCACCGACGTCCACGTCTTCGGCCGCCGCGGACCCATGCAGGTGAAGTTCACCCCGCTCGAACTGCGCGAACTGGGCGAGCTGAACGACGTCGACATGGTCGTCTACGAGGAGGACTTCGACTACGACGAGGCGTCGAAGACGGCCATCGAGACCAACAAGCAGATCCTCGTGATCGACCGCATCTTCCGCAAGTGGCGCGACGAGCCGCAGACCGGGTCGTCTCGTCGCCTGCACCTGCACTTCTTCGCCGGTCCCGTGGAGGTGCTCGGCACGGATCACGTTGAGGGCTTCCGCTACGAGCGCACCGAGCCGGACGGCGCAGGCGGCGTGCGGGGCACGGGGGAGTTCCGGGAGGTCCCGGTGCAGGCGCTGTACCGTGCGGTGGGCTACTTCGGTTCGCCGTTGGACGGGATTCCGTTCGACGACAAGCGGGGCGTCATCCCGAACCGTGAAGGCCAGGTGCTCGACGACCAGGACCGTCCGGTGCCGGGTGTCTATGCGACCGGCTGGATCAAGCGCGGGCCGGTGGGCCTCATCGGTCACACCAAGAGCGACGCCATGGAGACCATCAAGCACGTGATCAACGGGCAGGCGAGCTGGTGGAGCCCGGCGCATCCCGAGGAGTCGGCGATCGTCGATCTGCTCGCGAGCCGCGGCGTGGAGTTCACCAACCTGGACGGCTGGCACAACCTCGACGCGCACGAACTCGCTCTGGGGGCGCCGCAGGGTCGCACGCGGGTCAAGGTCGTTCCGCGCGACGAGATGGTCGCAGTGTCGAACGGCCGCTCCGTCAAGTAGCTCGGTGGTCGAGTAGCGGCACCCTCAGCCGGTCGAGTAGCGGCGCAGCCGCGTATCGAGACCTGTCCTCTCGGTCTAGAACGCCTCATAACAGTCAAACGTCTCGATCGACCGGATGCGCCCACCCTCGACCTCGGCGAACTGGGCGATGTGCGCGGTGAGCCGTTGCCCTTCGCGGAACGGACCCGCGTCGCGGGCCACCTCGCCGGTCCAGGTCAGGCGCGCGACGACGGTCGTGCCGTGTTCGGCGAGGGTGTGTGCGTCGTAGCGCTGCCAGGCGAGCAGCCCGGCGCCGGCCTCTGAAGCCGCGAGCATCTCGGCGAGCGTGCTGGTGCGGCCGCGCGGGTTGAGGGCGTTGGGGTGCTCTGTGGTGGTGGCATCCGGGGTGAAGATTTCACGCAGGTCTTCGCCGTGTCGTCCGGCGGTCAGGGCGTCGTGCAGCGCGGTGAGCGCGGTGGTGGTGTCCGTCATGGAAACACAACATAAGTTGTACAACCAAGGTTGTCAAGCTAGAGTGGAACCATGACGTTCACAGCGCAGAGCATCGAACCGGAGTCCATCGACCTGGCGACCCTCGCCACGCTCGCCGGCGACCTGAGTTCGGAGTACCTGCTGCAGCGCATACGGGAGCGCGGGCATCCGTTCGTTCGCACCGCCCACGGTTACCTCATTCAGCATCTGGTCGCCGGCTCACCGACCGTCACCGAGCTCGCCTCGCGCATGGGAGTCACCCAGCAGGCCGCGTCGAAGTCGGTGGTCGAGCTCGAGACCCTCGGGTTGGTGCAGCGCGAGGGTGAGGCGGGCGATCAGCGGGTGCGTCGGGTGACGCTCACCGACGCCGGTCGTGAGGTTGTCGAGTCCGGGCGCGCAGCGCGTGCCCACCTCGAGGCGAAGCTCGTCGAGGCTCTCGGCGACGATGTCATTGCCACCGCCAAGGGTGCGCTCGCCGCGCTCATCGACGCGGTCGGCGGCATCGACGACCTGCGAGGACGGCGGGTGCGCGCCCGCACCGTGTGACCCGACGGCGCCGTCGCTACGCTGGTCGGGTGACCGATCGTCTCGACCCTGCACGTCTCGACGAGCTCTGGGACTTCGCGGATGCCGCGGCCAGCGCCGACCGTTTCCGCACCGAGATCGCGTCCGCTCCACCCGTCGCGGCCGACGAACTGCGCACGCAGCTGGCCCGCGCGCTGGGCCTCGCAGGCCGCGGCGACGACGCAGACGCGCTGCTCGACTCGATCGCACCCGACGACCTCGTGGTGCGGGCCCGCGTCGCACTCGAGCGGGGGCGTCGGCGCAACTCGTCGGGGCATCCCGACGAGGCTGCGCCGCACTTCGAGCAGGCGCTCGAACTCGCGCAGTCCGCGCACGAAGACTTTCTCGCCGTCGATGCCCTGCACATGCTCGCGATCGCCGACCAGGCAGGATCGGCCGAGTGGGCTGCTCAGGGCGTGGCGCTCGCCGAGGCATCCGCTGACCCCCGCACCCACCGCTGGCTCATCGCCCTGCACAACAACCTCGGCTGGCTTCACCACGACGCCGGTCGCTACCCCGAGGCGCTCGCCGAGTTCGAGGCGGCGGATGCCGCGGCGCGCGCCCACGGCAGCGAGGACCAGCAGCAGATCGCCCAGTGGGCCATCGCCCGCGCCCTGCGATCGCTGGGGCGAAGGGACGGGGCCCGCGCCATCCAGGAGCGCCTGCTCGTGCTGCGCCCCGATGACGAGTACGTGACCGAGGAGCTCGAGGCGCTGAAGGAGTAGCGCGCGGCCGCGTTACTGCAGCGTGGCGGCGAGGCGCGCCACGTTGTCGAACGTCGCCGCGACGCGCGAGCGCGTCATCCACTCGTCGAGGGTCAGCTCGCGACTGTTCTCGCGGTACTGCTCCTGAAGCTCATGCAGGTCGTCCATGATCGTGCGGCCGCGCACCATCACCGAGATCTCGAGGTCGAGTGCGAACGAGCGCATGTCCATGTTGCTCGATCCGACCACCGCGACCTCGTCGTCGATGGTGAAGAACTTGGCGTGCAGCACGGTGGGCGCCTTGTACAGCCAGATGCGCACGCCGGCGCGCAGCAGCTCCTCGTAGTAGCTTCGCTGGGCGTGGTAGACGACGGCCTGGTCGCCGATCTCCGAGGCGAACAGCTGCACGTCGAGCCCGCTCTGGGCGGCCGTCGTGATGGCGTAGAGCATCGACCCATCGGGCACGAAGTAGGGGCTCGTGATGATGACCTGCTTGGTGGCGGCGTACACGAGGGCGTTGAACAGCCTGAGGTTGTTCTCGCCCTCGAAGCCCGGGCCGCTCGGCACGACCTGCGCGTCGATCGGGCTCTCCTTCACCGGGCGTGGAACATCGTGCTCGCGCAGGATCAGCTCGTCGGTCTCGCAGTACCAGTCGGTCGCGAACAGCGCGTCGATACCGGCGACGATCGGTCCCTCGAAGCGCACCATGAGGTCCTTCCAGTGCAGACCCCGACGGATGTTGCCCTTCTTGTTGTAGCTCGAGTCGATGAAGTTCTGCGATCCCGTGAAGCCGACCTTTCCGTCGATGATGAGCAGCTTGCGGTGGTTGCGCAGGTCGGGGCGCTGCCACTGTCCGCGCAGCGGGCGCACGGGCAGCATGTAGTGCCACTGCGCGCCCATCTTCGTGAGCCGCCTGGCGGTCTTGCGGTGGCCGACCGAGCGAATGGATGCGATGTGGTCGAGCAGCACGCGCACGTCGACGCCGCGCTTCACGGCCGCCTCGAGCGCATCGAAGAAGGGGGCGGTCGTGTGGTCGAGCGACAGGATGTAGAACTCGACGTGCACCGACTTCGTGGCTTCGCCGACGGCATCCGTCATCGCTTGGAGCGACTTCTCGTAGTCGGGCAGCAGCTCGGCGTTGTTGCCGCCGACCAGCGGCATCGCGCCGAGGTTGCGGTTGAGTTCGACGATCGGCTCGAGCCAGTCGGGCCACGGTGGGTCGCGCTTGACGTCCTCCATGCCCTCGGTGCCCTCGAGGATGTACTGGTTGATCTCCTGCTGCTTGCGGCGGCGCCCGCGGGGCAGCTTCGAGTTGCCGGCCAGCAGGAACAGCAGGATGCCGATGTAGGGAATGAAGAAGATCGCCAGCAGCCACGCCAGGGCCGTCTGCGGCCGGCGGTTGCGCGGTACGTAGATGATCGCGAGCACGCGGATGATGAAGTCCGCCAGCACCAGCAGGGTCGCCAGCGACAGGTTGAAGTCGAGCACTATGGCGTTGGTATCGTCCACGGGAGAAGTCTACTGACGCCGTTGATGATCACCTGCGCGCAGCAGTTGTGACTCGAATAGTCACGGTTGATCCACGCCGCTGCATTAGTGGACCCTCGTATCATGACGGAGTGGGCTCCTCGTCAAACCGCGGATCCGGGTTTCGCATTCTGATTGTGCTACCGGCAGCCGCAATTCTGCTTCTCGGGCTGAGTGCTGGGCTAGTGATCATGGGGTTCCCGGTACCTGTCGCCCTAGATCGGCTTCCAGAACTTCATGCTCCCCTGCTCGTCTTTGGATTCGTCGGAACGCTTATCAGCCTCGAGCGAGCGGTAGCGCTCCGTGCTGGGTGGGCATACCTCGCACCAGCGCTGATGGCGGGAGGAATGCTTCTCGCGCTGACGTCGCTCCCGATTCTCGTGGGCAAGGTGGTTGTCACCGCTGGACTTCTCGTTCACCTCCTTCAGTATCTTGCGATCTGGCGGAGGCAGCCGATGACAGCAACGGCGGTGCAGGCGCTGGGTGCAGTGGCCGCGATCACCGCGGGGCTTGCGTGGAGCGGCGGCGTGCGACCCGCATATCTGGTGCCGCTTCTAGCGACCTTCCTGATTCTCACCATCGTGGGTGAGCGACTGGAGCTTGCCCGCGTCGCGTCCCCTGGTGAGCGTGCCGAAGGCGCGCTACTGGGGTTCGCGTTCGTGCTGGCGGCGGCCTCAGTGCTGACCTTGACGGTGCCCGTGGTTGCCGTCCCCGTTGCGGGCGTAGCGCTTCTGGGCATCGTGGTCTGGTTGGCGCGCTATGACATCGCTCGGATGACGGTCCGTCAGACCGGCCTGCCTCGCTTCGTCGCGGTGGGCCTCCTCGTGGGATTCGCTTGGCTCGCCGTGGCCGGTGCAGGGTGGATTCTCGGCGGCGCGCGCACGGAGGGCCCCGTCTACGATGCCGTCACGCACGCGATCTTTCTCGGATTCGTGATCACCATGATCATGGTTCACGCTCCGCTGATCCTCCCCGCGGTTCTCCGCGTGGCTATCCCCTACCACCCGGCGCTGTACGCCCCGATAACGCTGCTCCAGGTGTCGCTCGTGGTTCGGGTGGTCGGGGGGGATGCGTGGGGACTGACCCCTGCGCTGCAGGCCGGCGGTATCGTCGGCGTGATTGCCATGCTCCTTTTCCCCGTGACCGTGGTTTGCGTCGCCCTGATCGTCAGCCCCCGAGCATCTCGGAAGGGGGGTGCCCGTGTCTCGACGTAATTGGTATCTGCTGACGAACAGTGTGGTTCTGGTCTGGATCACCGCTGGTTTGATGGCCGTCGGTGTGCACCGGTTCGTCGATCACCCGCTCTGGCTCATGGTGCATGTGCCACTTCTCGGCGCCGCTACCGCCGCGATCCTGATTTGGTCACAGCACTTCGCCGACACACTGCTGCGCCGACCAGCACCGGGCGGACGTGTCGGGTTGGGCATCCGCCTCCTCGGGCACACGGTCGGGACCGCCCTCATTGTCGTTGGAATCTTGGCGGGCATCCCTCCGCTTGCCGTGATCGGTGCGATCGGCGTCGCCGCCGTCGCTCTGGCCCACGGGGTTGTCCTCACACTCCAGCTTCGTCACGCCCTGCCTGCTCGGTTCGCGCCCCTCGTGTGGTACTACATTGCCGCGAGCGCAGTATTCTTGGGCGGCATTGCGGCGGGAATCGTGATCGTGCTCACTGGCGAGCCTGGTATTGCTGACCGGCTGGTAGTGAGCCACCTAGTACTTAATGTGTTCGGATGGCTCGGCGTCACCGTTCTCGGCACCCTAGTGTTGCTCTGGCCGACTGTTCTACACGCCCGAGTGCCCGACAGTGTCGATTTGGCGGCCCGTCGAGCGTTAGTAGTGCTCCTCGCGGGTCTTGCTGTGGCATCAGCTGGACCTGTGCTCGACCTGCCTGTGTTGGTCACTCTCGGGATGGCAATCTGGGTCTCCGGTGCCGGCCTCCTTGCGATCGAGGGTTGGCGAGAATCACGCTCTATGCCCCCCGCCACGTTCGCAGGATGGAGCCTCGCTGCGGCATTCGGCTGGCTTCTCGTGGGGGCCATCATTCTCGGGGTCCTCGCGACTATTGCGCCCGATTGGGAGAGCCTGCGTAGCCGGTATTTTGCTGTTCTCGGCCCCCTCGTTGTTGGATTCGGGACTCAGATTGTCATCGGTGCATTGAGCTACTTGTTGCCGGTCGTGGCCCTCGGGAGCCCATCCGCGGCCAAGGCTGGCGCAGAGATTCTCGATCGCGGAGCCGCTTTCCGTGTCGTCGCGTTCAATGGCGCGATCGCGCTGTACCTGACGCCGATGCCCAGTCTCGCTCGCGTTCTTCTCTCGCTCGTCGTCGCGGGTGTCGTCACATCGTTTCTGATCTTGGCGGCTCGAGCTGTCATCGTTGGCCGCAGGGTTCGTCGCTCGGAGGGCGACACACCCGACCGAAGCGGCATTGTCTCTCTGGGGTTGGCGCCGGAGCGAGCACCGCGCCCTCCTACTCGACGCGCGGGATCCCTCGTCGCCGGCTTCGCGGTACTCGCGCTGTGTGTTGCGGCGGGCGTCGCTGCCGACCCGGCCGCCGTAGGAATATCGACCGCTGCCTCCCCGGCCGGGATAGCCGCGACGGGCGAGACCACGGAGGTCACCATTCGCGTTGATGGAATGCGCTTCACACCCGCACTTATCGAAGTCCCCTACGGAGACGCTCTCCGGGTGACCTTCGAGAACACGGGAGCAGACGTGCATGACTTGACCTTTGCGAATGGTGTGCGTACTGACCGGCTCGCTCCAGGCGCGACTCACACCATCGACGTGGGTATCATCGGATCCGATTTGGCCGGCTGGTGCTCAATCGCCGGGCACCGGCAGATGGGGATGGAGCTCGCGGTGCGAGTCACAGGGGCACCGGAGGAAGATCCGTCCGTCGCCTCCCCGGCTGAGCCGTCGGAGCATACCGGGCACCAATCCAGTGGAGATTCAGGCGATGCCGCCGCCGAAATCGATCCACAGCGCCAACCGAGTGCGGGCTTCGTTGCATGGCCTGCGGCCTTGTCGCCCGCGCCGTCCGAGACAGTTCACCGGGTGACGCTGCGTGTCGAGGAGACCATCGCCGACGTCGCGGCGGGCGTCTCGCAAGCCCGGTGGACCTTCGGAGGCACCGCCCCCGGCCCCGTACTGCGCGGGAGTATCGGCGACACGTTCGAGATAACTCTCGTCAACGATGGCACGATCGGCCACTCAATCGACTTCCACGCAGGCGCCCTTGCACCCGACCGCCCAATGCGCACGATTCAGCCGGGCGAGAGCCTGACCTACACCTTCACTGCGACTAAGGCAGGCATTTGGATGTACCACTGTTCCACAATGCCAATGTCGATGCACATCGCCAACGGCATGTTTGGGGCTGTGATTATTGACCCGCCAGATCTCGCGCCGGTCGCCAAGGAGTACCTACTAGTGCAGGGGGAGCTGTACCTAGGCGCGACCGACGAGACTGCGGATGCCGAGAAGATCGCAGCAATGACACCTGACCTCGTGACGTTCAACGGCTACGCCGACCAGTACGTGCACCGACCGCTTCAGGTCGAGGCAGGAGACCGCGTACGCGTCTGGGTTCTGGACGCTGGACCCAATTCACCCTCGTCGTTCCACGTTGTCGGTGGCCAGTTCGACACGGTATACCTTGAGGGCGCGTACACCCTCCTCCCGGGAAACGGGGGAGGGTCACAAGCCCTTGGACTGCAGCCGGCCCAAGGCGGGTTCGTTGAAATCGAGTTTGCTGAGCCGGGCAACTTTCCCTTCGTCACTCATCGAATGAGTGACGCTGAGAAAGGCGCGAGGGGTGTCTTCCTTGTAGAGTAGCGGTCCGCTGGCCAGTCGCTGCCGCGAGAACTTGCCCCACACGAGGCTCGGAGCGATCCAACAACCAAACATTGGAAACACCATGCAGAAGACGTCCCTTATCGCCCTTGCGCGACATGAACTTTCCCAAGCGCAGGATGCGTCAAGCGGCAGGAGTTCGAAGACTGTCTTCGGGGGTCACGAGCATCAACTCCGCCAAACGCTCATCGCGCTCACGGCCGGCGAGAGCCTCTCCGAACATGAGAACCCCGGAGAGGCCACCTTGCAGGTCCTCGAGGGCCGCGTCCTCCTCAATTCCGGCGACGTGTCCTGGAACGGATCCCCGGGAGACCTCCTCACCATCCCGGAAGGACTCCACTCGCTCGACGCCATCGAAGACTCGGTCATCCTCCTCACCGCCGTCAAAAAGCCGTGAGCCATGCGCTCTCGCATCTCCGATCAAGTTGTTCCGCAGGGTGCTAGCCGTCGATCGTTCGCCTTTACGCTAGTTGCCTGGTTCGAGACCAAGCCAAGCAATAACATCCCTGGCGGACCACCCGCCAGGATGCCGGTCGTACAACGCCTTGACGCTCTCAATATCGGCGCCGAGAGTGACTAGCGGTGGCTCCGAGTAGCCGTCCTTGCGAGTCTGCCCCAAGCCCACGGTAGAGATCAGCGCGTTGCACAGACACACCCGCCCGACGGTGCTTTCTGCGACACCACCCTTGCGAACGAACATGTGTACCGGCTCGCTCGCACACCGGTAGCCGACTGTCCCGTTGGTCTGCAGAAATGGTTGTCGGAGGTAGCTCAAGTCGCACAAGCGCTCCCGATTCTCGTACACTGCCCGTTCGGCCAGCGTGTCGGCCAGCGCAACGACCTTAAATGGGAAGCCGGTCGGCGAAGCCAACGCATCGGTCCTCACAGTCGGTGTCCCGCCACCGTCAAGGAGGGCAAAAAGCTGGCTGCGCAACCTGTCGGTAATGCCTGACTCCCTGCTGAGAGCAAAGAGGGTTCCGACTTGGATTCCGGTAGCACCCGCCGCAAGCGCAGAAGCCAGTCGCTCCGGTCGAGCGTAGGCCCCGGCAAGCCAGAAGGGTAAGCCGAGAGCGGCGATCTTTCCCAGATCCGCGTCATCTCTCGGCCCATAGATCGGTTGACTATCGTCGTCGAGCTGACGATTGCCACCAGGTGGAGCGTTGTGACCGCCCGCCAGTGGGCCTTCTATGATGAAGCCCTCTGGGCGGATGGCCGTGTCTCTTGCCAGGTAGAGGGCCAGCATGTTGGATGAAACTATGGCCAGCAGGCTAGGGCGCCGGAGCAGCGGCAGCTCTGCGCCAAGTAGATCAGCCGGATCCACCATCACAGTGTGCTCCACTGTCGCTCCATGAACATCCACACTGATACCCGCTGGGCGCCCGGCAGCGATCGCGTCGAGCAGTTGCGGAATCTGACGTGGCACCCCGGCGCCCATCAGAACGTAGTCGACCCCCGCGAGCATCGCCCCTAATGCTGCAAATGGCGTTGCCAGCTGCAGTTTCTCCAAGTAATTGATGCCAGTGAATCCGCAGTCGATATCGCGCGCAAGCCACACTTCGACAAAGTTGCCCAAGACGGTCAGCTCTTGCGCATCGCGCGGGGGATTGAGGCTGAGCTTCGGGAGCGGTTTGTATGGCTCGCCCGTCGCGCGCCCCGTTGGCCGGAAATACCGCTTGCGCACTCGTTCGGCAATACCCTGAGCGGGAAAGTGCTCCATCGCACGGCGCATATTTCCGTCGCGATCACCATCCTGAAGGCGACGAGCGAGCATCGCATCGAGCCCGACTCCGGATACGACGCCCAGTTGCCCAGCTTGCGAGACTGCCCGGGCCAGCGACCACGAGGAAACCCCGACGCCCATTCCGCCCTGGATGAGAACTGGTCGAGCGTCCTTCACCACGTTAAGCCTCCCATGTCGTGCATCAGGGGCAGAATCTTCGTGTCCGGTACTGCCCTGCCTGCCGCTGCACGTATCGTCTAAGCGACCCTCAGCTTCGCGGGTTGTCTCCGCAGACTAGCTTCGTGCGATGGCCCCGGATCGCGGCATTGACCGTGAAAAACTTGCGTGTCAGGTGACCCTCAGGTGAAGTTGGTCAGTCGTGACTGGCTGGCTCGTCGGTACCTTCCGCAGCCTGCCTCGCCAGCACGTAAAGAAGATCCGAGAGTCGGTTGAGGTAGCAGAGAGCATCGTCGCTGACCGGATGGCCCGCAACCTTCATCTGCACGGCGTGCCGCTCCGCGCGGCGCACAACCGTTCTGGCTAGGTCGATCGCGGCCTCCAGTGGGGTTGAGCCGGGAACCAGGAAGACGGGCCTGAGCGGCTGCCTGACTGTCAGCGCATCGATCGTCCTCTCGAGCTCGGCGGTCATGGCCGGCTCCACGAGCGAGACTCCCGGCTTCAGGCGATTGCGATGACCAGGATCGACGCCGAGATCTGCAGCGACGACGAACAGTTCACGTTGGATGCGCAGCAGCAAGGCAGCGCGATCCGCGTCCGGGCATCCGGATCTGGCGACACCGAGCGCCGCAACGGCCTCGTCGATATCGCCGAGCGCGTCAATAAGTTCGCCGCCCTTGGATACTCGGCCGCCGTGTAGCAGTCCTGTCGTGCCGTCGTCTCCGGTTCGGGTATATACACTGTTCATCCCCGTAGCCTTCCACCACCCGGTACTCGAGGGAATAAAAACGGCCGAAACTCCAAAAAAACACAGTATGTAGTGGTTGGCTTATCCTACGACCGCAAGAACTAGTCGGAACAGGGTTCGGACAATCAGGGAGAGTGATGGCAGTGGGCGCGCAGCAACGGGCCGGTCAAACGGCCTCTGAATCCCAGAAGGAAAGCGAAATCACCGTCCAGCGCCGGTTCAGCACTGCAGGTGTCCATCCTTATGACGAAGTCTCCTGGCAGCGTCGGGACATCGAACAGACCAACTGGAGGACCGGAGAGACGATCTTCACGCAGAGTGCGGTGGAGTTCCCGGATTTCTGGTCGCTCAATGCCTCGACCATCGTCACCACCAAGTACTTCCGTGGGGCGGTGGGCTCACCGGCTCGAGAATCCAGCCTGCGACAACTCATCGATCGCGTGGTCGCCCGCTACGTTGCTTCTGGACTAGAGAACGGCTACTTCGCGACACCTGAAAACGGTGCGCTCTTCGGCGACGAATTGACATGGCTCTTACTGCACCAAGCGTTCTCGTTCAACTCGCCAGTGTGGTTCAACGTTGGCACCGATTCTCCCCAGCAGGTGAGCGCGTGCTTCATCCTCTCCGTGGACGACACCATGGACTCGATCCTGAACTGGTATCGCGAAGAAGGGATGATATTCAAAGGTGGCTCCGGCTCGGGGGTGAATCTCTCGCGAATCCGGTCTGCAGCCGAACTGCTGTCTTCGGGCGGTACAGCGAGTGGGCCCGTATCGTTCATGCGCGGAGCGGACGCGAGCGCGGGAACAATCAAATCGGGTGGGGCCACCCGCAGGGCCGCAAAAATGGTCGTGCTCAATGTAGACCACCCGGACATCCGGGAGTTCGTCGAGACTAAGGCGAAGGAAGAGAACAAGATTCGCGCACTCCGGGACGCCGGGTTCGACATGGATCTTGGCGGTCGGGACATTACGTCCGTGCAATACCAGAACGCGAACAACTCGGTGCGCGTGAGCGATACCTTCATGCGGGCGGTCGAAGAAGACGACAGTTTTGACCTGACCGCTCGCTCCGACGGCCAGGTCGTGGAGACCGTGCGCGCCAAGAAGCTGTTCCGCGAGATCGCCGAGGCGGCCTGGGCCTGCGCCGACCCCGGCCTCCAATACGACGACACCATCAACGATTGGCACACGAACCCGGAGTCCGGAAGGATCAATGGCTCGAACCCGTGTTCGGAGTACATGTCTCTTGACAACTCATCGTGCAATCTTGCCTCGGTGAACCTACTCGCGTTCCTGCGCGACGACGACACCTTCGACGTCGACGCCTTCACTGCGGCGGTCGAGCTCGTTATCACCGCGATGGACATTTCGATTTGCTTCGCCGACTTCCCGACCGAACCGATCGCGAAAAACATCAAGGACTACCGCCAGCTTGGCATCGGCTACGCCAACCTTGGTGCGCTTCTTATGGCCACCGGTCATGGCTACGACTCAGACGGTGGCCGCACCCTTGCCGCAGCCATTACCTCGCTCATGACCGCGGTCGCCTACCGCAGGTCTGCAGAGCTCGCCGGCGTCGTCGGCCCGTACGCGGGGCTTGCCCGTAGCGCGCTCGCCCACGAACGGGTCATGCGCAAGCACTCCGCAGCCAACGAGGAGCTCGAGACGCTCGGGGCGATGGATGCTGCCGTCCACGATCGCGCGGCGCGAGAGTGGAGGCGCGGAATCGAACTCGGTGTGGCGAACGGTTGGCGCAACGCTCAGGCCAGCGTGCTCGCACCGACCGGGACTATCGGTTTCATGATGGACTGTGACACTACTGGTATCGAACCCGACTTCACACTCGTCAAGTTTAAGAAACTCGTGGGTGGTGGCTCGATGCAGATCGTCAACCAGGCGATTCCCCGTTCTCTCCGGCAGCTCGGTTATCCAGAGGAGACCGTCGAGGCGATCGTCGGATACGTTGCCGAGAACGGGCATGTCGTCGACGCCCCAGGACTCCGGCCGGAGCACTACGAGATCTTCGACACGGCCATGGGCCGGCGATCGATCGCCCCCCTAGGCCACTTACGCATGATGGCGGCGGTACAACCGTTCCTGTCCGGCGCGATCTCCAAGACAGTAAACCTTCCGTCGGACGCCACGATCGACGAAGTGGAGGAGGTTTACCATCGGGGCTGGAAGCTGGGACTGAAGGCACTCGCCGTCTATCGGGACAACTGCAAAGTCGGCCAGCCACTCTCGGATGGAAAGAAGCAGACCGGTGCAGCAAAAATGTCGGCCCACTCAGCACCCATCCGTCGCCGACTTCCGAAGACTCGGCCCTCCATGACTACATCTTTCACCGTCGCCGGAGCCCAAGGTTACCTGACCGCCGGCTCCTACCCCGATAACGGGCTGGGCGAGATCTTCCTCCGGCTTGGCAAGCAGGGGTCCACCTTGGCCGGGGTCATGGACGCGTTCTCGATCGCCGTGTCCATCGGACTGCAGCATGGTGTGCCTCTCACAACCTACGTCGAGAAGTTCACCAACGTGCGCTTCGAGCCGGCCGGGATGACCGACGACCCGGACATCCGCCTGGCCCAGTCGATCATGGACTACATCTTCCGTCGGCTCGCCCTTGACTATCTCCCGTATGAGACCAGGGCCGCCCGAGGGATCTTCACAACAACTGAGCGCACGGCCCAGCTAGACGCGGGCGGGTACGGGGAGGCCAGTGGAACCGACGATAGCGCCACCGCCCAGCCCGTCCCTGCTCAGTTCGCGGTCCACTCAACAACCGAACTGTTCGAATCGCAGCAAGGAATGACGGCAGACGCCCCGCTGTGTCTCACCTGCGGGGTGAAGATGCGGGCCACCGGCTCCTGCTACGTGTGCGAGAGTTGCGGGAGCACAAGTGGCTGCAGCTGATTGGGACCCATGCGACCCGGCCGTCTCGAGTGACCAGGTGCGCGCCTACGACCAGATGCGCGCCCGCTGTCCGGTCGCCCACAGCGACTATCTCGGCTGGTCGGTGTTTCGGTACGATGACATCGTCGCCGTCGTGGGAGACCATGAAACGTTCTCGAGCGCAGTGTCGAGCCACCCAGCGGTGCCCAACGGGTTTGACCCACCGAAACATGGGCCCTATCGGACAGTCGTCAACCACTATTTCACTCCGGAGCGCATGCGAGCGTTCGAGCCAGTCTGCCGTCAAGTCGCACGGGACCTGATCGCGCGATTGTCCCTGGGTGTTCCCGTGGAGATCATCAGTATGTTCGCTCTCGAGTTCGCCCTCGAAGCGCAACGCGCATGGCTGGGTTGGCCCGCCTACACGATCAGCGCTCTGCGTCACTGGACCGCGCAGAATCACCGAGCCACGCTCGCTCGCGATCGTGAAGCTCTGGATGCCGTCGCTGCTGTTTTCGACAGCACAGTGCGGCGCGTGCTCGACGACCGGCGCGCGCTCGGGGCCGCAGCCACCGAGAACGACATAACGTCGCAACTCATGGGGGAGCAGGTCGACGGAGTGCCCCTCAGTGATCAGGAACTCGTCGCCATCCTGCGGAACTGGACCGTCGGAGAACTCGGCACGATGTCCGCGAGCCTGGGGATCCTCATCGACTACATGGCGCGGCACCCGGGGCTGCAACAGGAGTTGCGAGGCGCTCCGCATCGACTAGCTGGCGCGATCGATGAGATCCTGCGAATACACTCCCCTCTCGTGGCTAACCGTAGGGTGGCTACGCGCGACGTTGCACTGGGCGGCCGGACGATCTCCGCCGGAGATCAGGTCACGGTTATCTGGGCCTCAGCGAACCGTGACGAGAGCCACTTCGGCGACCCGGACGAGTATCAGCCTCATCGAAACGCGGCCGACAATCTCCTTTACGGCCGCGGCATCCACGACTGCCCTGGGGCACCACTTGCGCGGTTGGAACTTCGTGTGGTGATGGAGGAGCTGCTAGCACAAACCTGCTTGATTGAGGCAGTTCCCGGCAGCGCACCCGACTTCGCGAGCTATCCTGCGAGTGGATTCCGTTCGTTGCAGGTCAGACTCCATCAACGCTCGCCTAAGCCACCAGATTGAGAGAAATGCGGACCAGAACGGTGAGATTCAGCCTGTCGCTCTAGTGTTCCTCCAGGCCGAAAGTCGACCACCAATGTCGAACATCATCCCGACGGCGGTGATGCTCCAGGCCAAAAGCGCCGCCCAGAACCAGATCTCCCCGACGGCTTCGACGACGGGGAGCCGATTTGCCCGGCCGAGGTAGATACTCGCTGCGGCGTACATCCCCATGGGGAACACGAAGCTCCACAGCGTCGGTTGGTACCGAAACGGCACGCGCTTCACAACGTGTCGCCATACCCCTGCGGCGAGAAGCGCGGGAATCAGCCACGTAGCGAATGCCCAAAAGATGACGGATAGCCCGGCGATTAGGGCACGCGTGACATCGATCATTGGCGCATCGTCCATCTCGACGATGCGGGCTCCAGCCACCACAGTGATGGCCATTGCTCCCATCGTGATCCAGTACGGCGGATCGAGCTGCTGCGGCTCGAGACGGTACATGATCAGCCGGAACAACAGCAGTAGGCCGCACATTGCGTAAAGCATGACCCCCATCGACCAGGTCGTAACGGCGATGATGGCGAGCCACTGGCGAGCCTCCGGATACAGCGGTTCGATTCCGGCGGCGACGACCGCGATTGACTGGCTTGCAACGACCCAGATGAACCACGTGCCGTTCGCGGCTTCGAGAATTGGTCGCCGGGGGTTGCTGAGCACAGCCAGCCAAGGAATGGAGTATCCCATCACAACCCAAGCAGCTATCGCAGCGGCAAGAAGAACTGCAGCGGGAAGTTCGAGGCCTATGCCTACAAACATTGCAGAAACAACGTTGGTCGCGGCGATGAAGGTGAAGAACCCGAAGGCTCGAGTGGGATCGTGCAGATCATCGACCACGCGCTTGCGATATGACGCAATGCGCCAGATATTCAGCGCGATCAACACCGCGTAGAACGCGAGAGCAAGCACGAACAGGACGGAAGCCAGCGCGACGTGGCCCGTGAGCTGTGCGCCGATCGACACGATGCCTGTGCCCATCACACCGGCAAAATATCCCGGCGTCAGCTGGGCGGGTCCGCGCACCGGTGCCGTAACGACTTCGGCATTTGCGGTGCTCACCTGGCTACCCCTGACGTGAGGGGGAAGGTGATGGTGACGGCGAAGTTGTGGGGGATGGCGACGGGTCTGCATTGGCGCCGCGCCCACCACTGCGTGCGTCGCGCAACATGCCCGCAACCACAAGTGCGCCCGCCCCGACGAGCACGAGCAACCAGAGCCCGAGCGCGTACGAGTTGGTTTCCGCCTGATACGTGGCGCCCATCACGAGCGGCGGGAAGTAGCCTCCGAGCCCTCCCGCGGCCGCGACCACTCCGGAGACTGCTCCTACCTTGTCGGGGGGTGTAAGGGGTCCGATCCATGCGAACACGGCTCCCATCCCGAGGCCCATCGCCGCTGCCATGAGCAGGAACGTTGCACCTGTCAGTACGCCTTCGGGCGGTTGCTGGCCGACGATGTAGGCCGTGCCGACGATGCCGGCGAGTGAGATAAGCGAGATGACCTTCGGGCCGAAACGATCGGCAAGCACACCGCCGATGGGGCGGGCGATCACGGCTGCCGCGACGAATAGCGCTGTTCGGGTGCCTGCACCCACCGGGTCAACGACGTCACCGTAGAGAGTCGTGAGGTACTTGGGCAAGTAGGTGGCGAATGCGACGAATCCCCCAAACACGATTGCATAGAGAAACGACATCTGCCAGGTAATGGCGAGGCTCAACGCCCCCCTAACTTTGGGGATGAGCGGTTGAGAACTCGACTTCCACTCGGGCGAGTTGCGGAGGAAAGTCCACGTCAGGATCGCCACTGCTACGAGGGTGCCCGCGATAACGAAGTGGGTCTGCACGTAGCCGATGGACTCAGCGAGCCGGGGCGTGGCGAACGCCGAAACGGCCGTACCGATCATGCCCATACCGAAGATTCCGTTGGCGAACCCACGCCGTGCGGGCGAGAACCAGGCGCTAGAAAAGGGGATGCCGACGGCGAAGACCGTGCCGGCGATGCCGAGCGCGAAACCCGCGACGAGAAGCAACGGGTAGCTGTTGATACTGCCCGCTAGTGCAACCAAGAGCACCGCGGGGACGGAGGCCAGGAGCACGACGGTGAACATGATGCGCCCTCCGAATCGGTCCGTGAGGGCCCCTGTGACGATTCGACCGAGTGCACCGACTAGCACCGGCGTCGCGAGCATTAGTGATATTCGACCCTGGTCAAGGCCCATCTGCGTCGCGTAGATATTCTGCAGTGGCGCGATCGACATCCAAGCCCAGAACCCGGCTGTCGACGCGATCGTTGCGAGGATCACTTGTCCCAGCCCACCGCTGAGCCCCGCCACCGCAGGCGGGGTAGTCATTGTGGTCACAGTCTCTCCCTCATCGCACTGCGAGCTCGATCGGGCCCGAGGTGAAAACAGCGTATCCAGCCACTGACCTCCCACGAGGTCGATTCACCGGGAGAAATTCGTGACGGCGCTCGGCTACCGGCCTCCCCGTTGTTTGCGTCACACCGCCACCACCAATCAGAGCTTGTGTAGCCGCTCCGCATCGGGTGTCTTGATCGACTCCCACCCTCGCCGTGGCGCTTGGGCGCCGCGGCCGTCGTCGCGCGACCGGTAGACAATGTATGGCCGAAAGAGATACCCGACAGGCGCGGAAAAGACGTGCACGAGGCGGGTAAACGGCCACAACGCGAAGAGAGCGAATGCCGTGATGACGTGCAACTGGAACAGGAGCGGCACCTCGGCCATCAGTTCCGGCTGGGGCTGGAAGAAGAGAATGCTGCGGATCCACGGCGAGATCGTCTCGCGGTAGTGAAAGCCCGAACTGAAAACCTGAAAGATGACAGTGGCGAGCGTGCCAAACGCCATTGTCGCGCCAAGGAAGACGTACATCACCTTGTCCATCCTCGTGGTGGCGAGGAAAACGGGGCCGACGGTGCGACGACGGTAGACGAGAATTGCGAAGCCCGCCAACGTGAGGGCTGCCGCCATGGTGCCCAGGCTGGTGGCACCGAAGTGGTACATCTCCTCCGAGATCCCGATAGCATACAACCACTCGCGCGGTATTAGCAGACCGACCACGTGCCCAGCGAGGACCATGAGAATGCCGAGGTGGAACATCGGTGAACCCCAGCGGAGCAGACGACTCTCGTAGGTCTGACTCGACCGAGTTGTCCATCCGAACTTGTCGTACCGATACCGCCAGATGTGCCCGACGATGAAAACGGCGATGGTCGCGTAAGGAATCGCGACCCACAGGATGATCGGCAGCGTGTTCACAAGGACTCCTGAGTTGACGGGCTGAAGGGCGGCAGATGGCCGAGAAAGCTCAGACCGACCGTTTCAGTCGGAGGGCCCTCGTTCACGAGATCGAGAAACCGTTCTCGAGTGCGGTCATCGATCGGGGGTAGCGACAGAGTCACCGTGCGCACGACCAGCGCCCAGGGGCTATCGAGGTCCTCTAGAGCAGTCCGTAGAACTTCGACGCCTTCACGGTGCGACGCGATGAGAGCGCCTGCGATCTCTGGATCGCCCAGCGCCGAGAACTCCAGCACAGCAGGAAGGTAGTCGGGCAGGTCATCGCTGTCGAATTCCCAGCCGGCAGCCCGGTATGCCTCGAGAAAGGTCACCAGAGCGACACCGCGCCGACGCGTGTCACCAGTCGCGTAGTAGCTCAGGTACAGACTGCACTTTCGCTTGAGGTCGAACGTCGCTACGTATCTACGCTGCCAGGCGACCTCTCCATCCTCCAGTGCGAGGGAGACGAACTCTTCGAGGGCCGATCTAACGGCGCTAGGCAGGTCGGCGAAGTATCCGCGCAACTCGCCGAGCCGGGCGAACCAGTCGGCGTCGGGATAGTCGAGCAGAAGAGACGCGAGCATGTGTACCCGCGCGCGCTGCACCGCCGACATCTTCAGCGACACGAGCTCGGGAGAGACGGGGCGTTTGGGCGTCACGCGGGCGACAGGTTGGCTCACGACGAGTCCTTGCGCTTCTCGGTCTTGCGTACAGCTCCTGTCACCGGCGGGAACAACCCCTCGGCCGAACCGTTGCCATCCCAGTTCATGAGATTCACGCGACCGGGAGTCGACGGTCGATCCGCCGTCTGCCGGTCGGAGAGGATGTGGAAATTCTCGACAGCGACGGGAACCGCCGGTCCGCTCGATGAGCCGAATGGCCCTGCACCGCCCATCCCCGGTCCGCCATCGAAGTCGAGCGAGCACGCCATCTCTTCGAGTTCGTGGGCCTGCTCGTTGTGTGCAGAGGGAATCACGTAGCGTTCTTCGTATTTGGCAATGGCGAGCAGCCGGTACATCTCTTCCATCTCGGTTCCGGTCATGCCGACAGCGGTCGCAATTCGTTCGTCGCGCTCGTTGTCGATGCTGATCCCTCTCATGTACGAGCGCATGGCGGCAAGCCGTCGGAGCGCCGCATCGACCGGTGCGATGTCGCCAGCAGTGAACAACTCGGCGAGGTATGCGATGGGGATGCGCAGCTTGTCGATGGCCGCGAATAGCGTGCGGGCATCCTCACCGTCATTCCCCGAACCCGTGACCACATCGACGACTGGAGAGAGCGGCGGGATGTACCAGACCATCGGCATCGTTCGGTATTCGGGGTGCAATGGCAATGCGACTTCGTACTGCATGAGCTTCCAGATCGGGCTGCGCTGGGCTGCCTCGATCCAATCGCTCGGAATCCCCTCCTGGCGGGCAGCCTCGATGACCGCAGGGTCGTGTGGATCGAGGATGATGTCGCGTTGTGCCTGCAGCAGAGCCTTGTCGTCTTCAACGGCCGCCGCCGATGCCACGCGATCCGCGTCGTACAGCACTAGGCCCAGATAGCGCAGACGCCCCACACAGGTCTCAGAGCAGACCGTCGGGAGCCCGACCTCGATGCGCGGGTAGCACATCGTGCACTTCTCAGCCTTGCCGGTGCGGTGGTTGAAGTAGACCTTCTTGTAGGGGCAGCCCGACACGCACATCCGCCACCCGCGGCACTGGTCCTGATCGACAAGAACGATGCCATCTTCGGCACGCTTGTACATCGCCCCCGATGGGCACGAGGCCACGCACGAGGGGTTTAGGCAGTGCTCGCAGATGCGCGGAAGGTAGAACATGAAGGCTTTCTCGAACTCGGCCTTCACTTCTTCGCTCATCTTTTTCAGGATCGGGTCATCCTGCATCGTCTCGAGGGAGCCACCGAGGTTGTCGTCCCAGTTCGCTGACCACGAGATCTTCATGTTTTTGCCGGTCAGCAAGCTCTTGGGCCGAGCGACGGGAACTTGCTGGCCCTTGGGCGCGTTGAGCAGCATGTCGTAGTCGTAGGTCCACGGCTCGTAGTAATCCTTGATCTCCGGGAGCGTGGGATTGGAGAAAATGCGCGCGAGCTTCGCGAGACGCCCACCACTGCGCAGCTTCAGTCGGCCGCGCTTGGTGCGCACCCAGCCCCCACCCCACTTTTCCTGGTCCTCATATCCACGGGGATAGCCGACGCCGGGACGCGTTTCCACGTTGTTGAACCACACGTACTCGACGCCGGTCCGGTTCGTCCAGGCCTGCTTGCACGTGACTGAGCAGGTGTGGCAGCCGATGCACTTGTCGAGATTCATGATCATCGACATCTGGGCCATGACTTTCATTAGTACTCGACCTCCTGGTTGCGGCGACGAATCGAGGTGATCTCGTCGCGCTGGTTCCCGGTCGGGCCGAGATAGTTGAACGCCCAGGTCAGCTGGGCGTAACCGCCAATGATGTGGCTCGGCTTGAGCAGGATGCGGGTCAGCGAATTGTGGATGCCGCCCCGCATTCCGCTCGTCTCCGCGATGGGCACATCGATCGTGCGATCCTTCGCGTGGTACATGTACACCGTCCCTTCGGGCATGCGGTGCGACACGATGGCCCGGGCGACGACCACCCCGTTGCGGTTGTACGACTCGATCCACTCGTTGTCTCGAACGCCGATCTTGTCGGCGTCCTGCGGGCTCATCCAGATTGTGGGTCCGCCACGACTGAGCGAGAGCATGAACAAGTTGTCTTGGTACTCGGAGTGAATCGACCATTTCGAGTGCGGGGTGAGGTATCGAACGGTCACTTCGGTCTGCCCGTTGGCGCCCGGACCACTCGCGGTGCGCGTGCTTCCGACCTGGTCGTCGCCGTACAACCGATGCATGTCGAGCGGAGGTCGGTAGACGGGCAAGTTCTCGCCGAGCTCCTCCATCCAGTCATGATCGAGGTAAAAATGCTGGCGGCCGGTGAGGGTGTGCCAAGGCTTGAGGTGATCGACGTTGATGGCGAAGGCCGTATAGCGACGGCCGCCATGCTCCGAGCCTGACCATTCGGGTGAGGTGATGACACTCCTCGGCTGCACCTGCACATCCTGAAAGGTGATGTGCGAACCTTCGTGGTCTTCGGCGAGCTGCGCGATACGCTGACCGGTGCGCTTCTCGAGTTGCCGGAAACCTTGCACCGCCAAGCGGCCGTTACTGGTACCCGAGAAGGCGAGGATCATCTCGCATACCCGCTTGTCGGTATCCAGTCGCACAGATCCGGCATAAGGCCCCGAGGTGACCGTGCCGTTCATGTGCTTCAGGTACTCGATTTCCTGATCAGGCGTATAGGTGATGCCCTTCGTGGTCATCCCCAGCGTCGACGTGAGCGGGCCAAGGGTCTTCCATCGTTCGTACAAGTTCGCGTAGTCGCGCTCGATGACAATGAGCTTCGCCATCGTCTGACCGGGGACCAGCGGCAACCCGTCACGCACGTGACCGTGAGGGGTCGCCATCGCATCGACCGAGTCGTGCTGGAGCGGCGAAGCTACAACGTCGCGGCGAGTGCCGAGATGCGTGCGCGAGTATTCGCTGACGCGTTCTGCGAGCGAGCCGAACAGGTCGTAGTCCGTGCGCGTCTGCCATGGCGGATTGATGGCCGGCGTGAAGGCGTGGATAAACGGGTGCATGTCGGTTGAGGACAGGTCGTACTTCTCGTACCAGGTCGCCGCGGGGAAGACGAGATCGCTAAATAGTGTGGTCGAGGTCATGCGGAAGTCGGCCGTCATGAGCAGATCCACTTTTCCGACAGCGGCTTCGTCGCGCCACACAATGTCGCGAGGTCGAGCACCCTCGGGGCTCTCGGTGGTGCGAATCGCCGAGTCGGCACCGAGCAGGTGCTTCAAGAAGTATTCGTTGCCCTTGCCTGACGAACCGAGAATGTTCGCTCGCCACACAGAGATAACGCGGGGGAAGTTCTCGGGCGCATCCGGATCTTCGCACGCGTAGTGCAACGAGCCGTCTGTGAGGCTGTCAACGATGTGCTGCGCGGGCTCTTTGCCCGCTGCCTCTGCCTCATCACAGAGATCGAGTGGGTTGCGCGAGAACGTCGGATAACTCGGCATCCAACCGCGCTTGACCGACTCGACAAGGCAGTCCGCAGTCGTGCGGTCTGCGAACAGGCCGCGCGCGAGGGGCGACGCGAGTTGATCGGCTGGCAGCCCGTCGTACCGCCACTGGCTGGTCGAGAGGTACCAGAATGCCGTACCGATCATCTGCCGGGGAGGCCGGTTCCAGTCGCCGGCCGTCGCGTACTGCGCATAGCCGGTGATCGGCCGCACCTTCTCTTGGCCCACGTAGTGGGCCCAGCCACCACCGTTGATGCCTTGGCAGCCCGTCATCGTGGTCAGGGCGAGAAATGTGCGGTAGATCGTGTCGGAATGGAACCAGTGGTTCGTGCCCGCCCCCATGAGGATCATCGAGCGCCCACCTGACCGGTCGGCGTTGTCGGCGAACTCGCGACCGATGCGGATCGCCTGCTCAGAGGGCACCGAAGTGAGCTCTTCTTGCCACGCCGGTGTGCCCGGCGTCGACGGGTCGTCGTAGCCGGTCGGCCACTGCCCGGGCAGTCCCTCTCGCGCGACGCCGTACTGGGCGAGCATCAGGTCGAAGACTGTAGTGACGAGCTTTCCAGCCACGCGTCGCACCGGCACGCCTCGTCGGACTACGCCAGTTCCTCCGACATGCTCGGACGTCGCGTCGGGCGCCAGGTCGAAACGAGGGAGCGCGACTTCGGCCGACTCTGTGGTGTCGGCCAGATCGGCGAGCGAAAGAGGTGGCACCACGTCACCGAGGTCGAGGTTCCAATTGCCCTCGTCTTCGGGCGTGAAGCGGTAACCGAGCGACCCCCCGGGTACGACAGGGTTGCCCGCTTGGTCGAGAAGCACGGTCTTGAACTCGGCCCGCGCGGCCGAGGCCTCCGCGCCGCCCAAGTCACTGGCTGTGAGGAACTTGCCGGGAACGAGGTCGTCGCCGTGCGTCTCAAGAGTGACGAGAAAGGGTGCATCGGTGAAACGGAGCATGTAGTCCTGGAACCGTTCGGTGCGTTTCTGCACGAAATGCTCGGTGAGGATGACATGACCCATCGCCATTGCCAACGCGGCGTCTGTACCCGGGTGGGGAGCGACCCACTCATCGGCGAACTTCGTGTTGTCGGTGTAGTCGGGTGAGACCGTGATGACCTTCTGCCCGCGGTAACGGGCTTCGGTCATGAAGTGGGCGTCGGGCGTGCGCGTCACCGGAACGTTGGAGCCCCACATGATCAGATAACCGGCGTTCCACCAGTCCGCCGATTCGGGTACATCGGTCTGGTCGCCGAAGACCTGGGGGCTCGCGACCGGAAGGTCGGCGTACCAGTCGTAGAACGACAGAAGGGTGCCGCCTACTAGGTTCAGGAATCGAGCGCCTGCGCCGTGGCTGACCATTGACATTGCGGGGATGGGTGAGAAGCCAGCAATGCGGTCGGGCCCGAAGGCCTTGATGGTGTGAACGTGCGCGGCGGCCGCGATCTCCAGCGCCTCATCCCACGTGGTACGCACCAAGCCGCCCTTGCCTCGCGAACTCTTGTAGGCGCGAGACTTCTCAGGGTCGTTGACGATCGACGCCCAGGCGTCAACGGGGTCGGGATGCGCGGCCTTCGCCTCGCGGTAGAGGGTCTGCAGTGTGTCTCGAATGTAGGGGTATCGCACGCGCGTGGGCGAGTAGGTGTACCAGCTGAACGCAGCACCGCGCGGGCACCCGCGCGGCTCGTATTCGGGAGAATCTGGCCCGACCGACGGGTAGTCGGTCTGTTGTGTCTCCCACGTGATGATGCCGTCCTTGACGTACACCTTCCACGAGCACGACCCTGTGCAGTTGACTCCATGCGTCGAGCGCACCACTTTGTCGTGTGCCCAGCGATCGCGATAGAAGACATCACCGGAGCGACCGCCTTCGAGGAACAGGGATCGAAGGTCTTCGCTCGTCTTGCCGCGGCGTAGAAAACGCCCCATGGTGAGCAACGCATCCGCAAGAGGGCCGTCGGTAGTCGGTCGTTGCGGCTGGGTTTCGGGGCTCATGATCGTCTCCTCGACATGCGGCGTCTGCGCCGGAACGCTATGAGACCACAATGGCCCATCGCGACTGAGGAAGGAAGTGCTTTCGCCGTGCTTATTCGCCGGATGCGAGACGGAGACGCAAGATGCAGGCGTGCGGGGTGACCAGCGGCAGGAGCCGGTCGACCTCGACCGGTCCACCTGCGCGAAGCAATACGTCGCGCACCAGCCCTTCGTGGACATTGCAGATTGTATCGGGGTGCGCCGCGATGAGCTTGTGGAAGGGGCATGGCGTCAACAGTAAGCTCAGCTCCGCTTCGTCCAGCTCGGGCTGGAGGCCGACGGCATCGAGGTGCTCGTAGAGGGCATCAAGTTGGTGGACCGCGTCCTCGTCGGGATCGACTGGTTCCCCGGGAATCACACGCCGCAACAGATCTCCGCGGCGCTTCGCATCGTCGATGCGGTTTTGTGCGATCTCGTTCTTCGTCGTGGCGTCAACCGCGAAGTAGACCAACCTCGGGCGCCCGCGGCCAGCACGTCGCTCGGTCTCACTACGCACCACGCCTTCTGCGCTCAGCACCTTGAGGTGATCGCGCAGGGTGTTGTCGTGCAGCCCCGTCAGGTCACCCAACTCGTTGAGTCCCAGGCCCGGCCGTCGCATCAGTATGTCGGTGACCATTAACCTGCTGGCCTGCGCGAGGCCGCGGTAGGCGCGGGCTGATCGGGGCATGACTCAATTATTGCCCGATCGATTGCCAGTCGGCTGCGAGCGTGGTGATCTGGGCAACCGCTAACCGCACCTGCTCCGGACTCCCGCCCCGGCGACCAGCCGCAAGGCCAGCAGCGAAGGCGCTCACTGGAGCTGCCGGGCGCGCAACACCCACCGCCACATCCCGCGCCAGATCGAGAATGAGGGAGATCGGGATGTCTTCGGCGTCGAGGCCAAACAGTTCTCGCAATTCCTCGGCCCAGGCATCCAATGCTTCTGGCGGCAGTCGATCTGTCACGGGATTCTCCTTCGTGCGTTGTAAAGATCGTCCCATGTGTCGATGTCTGCAGTGAGTTCATCGGAGGCCTTGAGCACATGAATATCGAGACCTCCGAGCAGGGCACTCACGGAGGCCCCGCTGCCCGCATGGGGGAGTCTCGCTGCTGAGCTGCGCAGCGCTTCGGTTCTATAGATCCCGGCGAGCCACTGGGAGCTGCCGGACTGGTCTTCAAGACAGATTCCATCGCCTCCGAAGGGTGCGGCGCAGAGCAGTTGTGCGGCATCCTCCCCGCCCGGAAGATCGCACGCAAGGACGAGTGTCCGCGCTCCGGTGACGAATGGTAGCGCTGCCATGATCGCGGCAGCAGGACCACCAAAGGGAGGCTCCTCGCGAACCCACACGACCGAGATCAGCGCGGCGTCAGTCACGGCGTCGCCGACCACGATGATCGGATCGCAGACAGCGTCGCGGGCAGCAGTTACTGCGACGGTGAGCAGGCTTCTGCCGCCGACCTCAAGCGAGGGTTTATGAATTCCGCCCATTCGGGATCCGCGACCGCCGGCGAGCAGGATGGCCGAAAGCTCGCTCACGGCAGAATCAAGACATCGACAAGATCGCCCGCTGCGACCGACTCGGTCTCGACAGGGATGACCGCGTATCCCTGAGCGCGAGCGAGGGATCCGACTAGGTGAGACCCGCCCGACGTCGCTGGGGCGACACCGCCATCGACGAAAACGATCGGCATGTACTGTCGCCGCTCGAGCGGAACCGGCCAGCCGGTGATGACGGGCATCCGCAGAGTGTGGCGGTTCACGGCGGTGCGGCCTTGCATCGTCAGCAGCGCCGGCCTGACGAATACCTCGAACGACACGGCAGCGCTTACCGGATTCCCCGGCAATCCAAACAGCAGCGGTCGCCCGGCGGCGAAACCTTGTGGCTTGCCGGGTTGCATGGCGATGCTGGAGAACACCATCTCGCCGACGGCATTCCTGACGACCTCGAAGGCTCCCGCGCTCACGCCCCCCGAGGTGATGACGGCATCCGCGCCGAGCGCTGAACTCTCGCCCAGAGCCCGGCGGAGGTCGTCATTGTCATCACGCACCGTGGTCTGAAGAACGACCTCCGCGCCAGCGTTTCTTGCCAGGCTGGTCAGCAGGAGTGCATTCGACTCGGGGATTTGGCCGTGAGCCAATTCAGTTCCCGGCGGTACGAGTTCGCTCCCGGTGGAGATCACCGCAACGCGAGGCGGCCGCGTCACCGTGACACGGTCGACATTGGCTGCGGCAATCGCAGCCAACTGATACGGGCCCAGTTCGACCCCCGCCGCAACGACCACAGACCCGGCGAGGCAGTCCTCACCGCTTCGGCGCACATGCTCGCCCAATCGCCGAGGGGCACGCACGATTGAAACCTCCCCGAGGGAGTCGGCGAGACCACCCGCGGTCGACTCGAAGGGCACGACTGTGTCGGCATCCGTCGGCAGCGGCGCACCCGTCATGATTCTCGCTGCCTCGTGGACTCCGATCGGCGGGTTAGATGCGGTGCCCGCTGGCAGGTCGGCGATGACCCGCACTAAATAAGGATGAGCAGCACTTGCCGCGGCGACCTCCGCGAAGTGAACGGCAAATCCGTCCATCGCCGAATTGTCGAAGGCGGGCATGTCGGAAGGAGCCAATACCGGCTCTCGAAGGGTTCGGCCGACCGCGGCATCCACCGGAATTGTTTCCCGTTCAAGTACCGGCACCGCGTCGAGTATTGCGGTGAGGTGAGCCTCAACTGAGATCACTGCTACCTAAAGTTGACGAACTGCAGGTCGACGTCGAGGTCTTTGCCCTTGAGCAACGCCATGGTGGCCTGCAGGTCATCGCGGCTCTTGGACTGCACCCGCAGTTCGTCGCCCTGAATCTGCGCCTTGACCGACTTGGGGCCCTCGTCGCGGATGATCTTCGCGACCTTCTTCGCGTCTTCCGAGGAGATGCCGTTCTTGAGGTTCACCTCGATGCGGTACTCCTTGCCGCTGGGGTACGGTTCGCCCGAGTCGAGGCTGCGCAGGGAGATGCCGCGCTTGATGAACTTCTGCTCCAGCACCTCCAGCACCGCCTTGACGCGCTCCTCGGCGCTGGCCTTGAGCAGCAGCTTCTCGCCGCTCCACTCAACGGATGCACCGACGCCCTTGAAGTCGTATCGCGTCGCGATCTCCTTCTGAGCCTGGTTGACGGCGTTGTCCGCCTCCATCTTGTCGACCTTGCTGACGATGTCGAATGTGGAATCTGCCATGCGCCCATGGTATAGGCGACGGGCTCCACAGGGGCGTTCAGGCCCGCGTGATACAACGGCAGGGTGAATCGTCGAGCGGTGCTTCTGACTGCCGGGGCGGCCGCGCTGATCGTCGGCGCCGTCGTCGCGTTCGTCGTGCTTGCAACCCCGCGGGCAGGCGATCGACCGGATGCCACGCCCGTCGTAGTGCCACAGGCAGCACCAGCGCCGGCCCTCGCCGCGGAGCCAGGACCCGGGCTGCCCGGACTCGTCGACCGCGAGTGGGCGCAGAAGATCTCCGACGCGACGGGCATCCCCGTCACGGCCGTCATCGCCTACGCGGGTGGTGCGCTGGGCGCCGAGTGGAACTTTCCCGAGTGCGGAATCTCCTGGAACACCCTCGCCGCGATCGGACTCGTCGAGAGCGACCACGGTCGCCACGACGGCTCGGCGACCGGCGACGACGGTGTCGTTCGCCCGCCCATCTACGGGGTCGCCCTCAACGGTGACGGTGTTGTGCTCATCCCCGACACCGACGGTGGAGAGCTCGACGGCGACGCCGAACACGACCGCGCGGTCGGGCCGATGCAGATCATCCCGCAGACCTGGCGCAGCTGGGTGTTCGATGCTGAGGGCGACGGGACCACCGACCCGCAGAACTTCTACGACGCCGCCGTCGCGGCCGGCGACTACCTGTGCCACGCCAGCGGCGGCATGTCCACCGACGAAGGCTGGCTGAGTGCGATTGCCTCGTACAACGCGGGCGACGTGTACCTGCGGGACGTCGCCGAGGCCGCCCAGCGGTATGCGGATGCCGCGGCATCCGTCACCGGCTAGATCAGGAGGTAGCCCCACTCGCGTGCGACCCGCGCTTGCTCGGCGTCGCGTGTGACGAATGCGGCCTGTTCGTGTGGTTCTGCGAGAGCCTCGAACGTGAGGTGAGCGCACGCGAGCTGCCAGGCATCCATCGCCCGCAGCCCGTACTCGCGCACCACTCGAAGGGCGATCAATTCGACTTCGGCCTGGCTGACGTCAACGACGAGCAAGTTGCCGCCGGCGGGATCCGTGTCGCGCAGGAAGGCTGCCTCCAGTTCGGCGAAGACGAAGCGGCCGGTGCGCTCCGCACGAACGAATGCGCTCGTGGCCTCGATGCGGGTCCACGAGCCGGTCACGGTGGTGATATCCGGGTCGCGGATCAGATCGCTGGGGGATGCGCTGCCGGCCTCATCCGCCAGGTATGACCGCACCACGGCCGATGAGTCGAGGTACACGATCACGGCCAGCGATTCTTGCCCCGCTGCCAGGCAATGAGTTCGTCGATCTCGTCGAGTTCCGGCGGGGTCGCGCGAATCGCCTCAAGGTCGGACAAGAGCTGCGGCGACGGCGATGGGGGGAGCGAGCCCGAACCCCGGATCTCGCCGATCTCCATCAGTCTGAGCCGCAGCCGGTCGGTGCGGGACAGGTTGGTCGGGTCGATTCCGAGCCCGAGGATGTCGTTCGCGAGGGCGTTCACCGACGTGCCTTTGGCGCGCGCCTGAGCGGTGAGCCGAGCGTGCAACTCGTCGGGAACGCGCAGGAGCAGTTGCTTCATCCGGCGATGATATCACTGCGGCAGAAGTGATATCAGTTCGACTTGCGGCTCGTGGGTCGAGCGGTGCTCGAGCGCACGATGAGCTCGTACGGCAGCGGAGTATTGGTGAGCGCGAGGTCGCGGTGGCCGGGGTGCAGCTGGTCCATGACGATGTCGACGGCCATGCGGCCCTGAAGCGCAGGGAACTGCGCGATCGTCGACAGCCCGAAGAACTCGCTCAGCTCGTGGTCGTCGACGCCGATCACCGAGATGTCGTCGGGCACCGTGAGCCCCAGGTCGCGGGCCGCGAGAATGGTACCGATGGCCATCTCATCGGATGCCACGAACACTGCCGTCGGCCGTGACCGCGGGTCACCCAGCAGTTGCTTCGCCGCCGCGTACCCGCCCTGAAGGGTGAAGTCGGCGGCCTGGAACAGTGCTGTGTCGATCGGGATGCCCGCAGCGGTGAGTGCCTGCTCGTAGCCGACCCGTCGCTTGCTGGGCACGTGGAAGTCCATCTCAGACGCGCGGTTTCCGCCGATGTGGGCGATCGCGCGGTGGCCGAGCGAGATCAGGTGATCGGTGGCCAGCCGGGCAACACCGATGTCGTCGATGCTGAGCGTGCGCACGCCGTCGATGGAACCGCCCACCACCACCATCGGTTTGGCGAGATCGTGCAGCCTGCCCACCTCGCCCTCGGTGAGTTCGAGGGCGATGGCGATGACGGCATCCACTCGTTTGCGCAGCAGGAAGTGCTCGAACACACTCGTGCGTTCCTCGCCGCCGCCGGCCAGGTTGTAGAGCGTGAGGTCGTAGCCGTGGCTGAGCAGCGCGCTCTCGGCGCCCTCGATGACAGCGCCGTAGTACCAGCGGTTGAGGAACGGGATGACCACGCCCACGTTCTTCATGCGACCGGTGGCGAGGCTCGACGCGTTGGAGGACACCACATACTCGAGTTCGAGGGCGGCGGCGAGCACCCGCTCCTTGGTCTCCTGCGCGACATGGCCGTTGCCGCTGAGCGCGCGGGACACCGTGGCAGTCGACACTCCGGCAAGGCGCGCGACCTCGTTGATTCCCGGCATCGCGTGAACCTTCCTTGGGTCTCCCCGATCCTATCCGCGCTCGCGGCTGGTCACACATCGCTCGCAGACCTTGTATTCTTGTTCAGCGCGTTCGGACAGATGATCACATGTGGTCGGAGGCGCCCCGGCAAGTTACCCAAGCGGCCAAAGGGAGCTGACTGTAAATCAGCCGTTTTCAACTTCGGGGGTTCGAATCCCTCACTTGCCACGCGAAAGAGCCCCGCTTCATGCGGGGCTCTTTCGCGTGATGAGCAGCGCGGAATTAGAACCCCCGAAGGGTGGGCCCCCGCTGAGCAGTCAGCGCCGCGGCGAAGCCGTGGGGATGCGGCTCAGTAGGGGAGTCGAATCCCTCACTTGCCAAGCGAAAGTGCGCCGCTCCATGCGGGCTTTTTCGAGTGATAGGCGACGCGGGATGATATCCCCCGAGGGGTGGGCCCCCGCTGGCAAGCCGCGTTCAGTCATGCGCGAAGTACATGTGCGAGCTCCGACCTGCCGCTCGGACTTCCGATGGGCTGGATTAGGTAGCAAATCGGTTGACGCGTCTTCGGCATCTCTAGCCGCCCAGCTTCAGCGAGCGCACCCAGCGCGTCGTCGAGCCGTCGCCGGAATGACAAACTCGCGATCCCGCCGGTGCCGGTGCCGACGCGGCCCGAAGATCGCTCTGCGCGTGGGTGTAACCTGACATCCATTCAACCTAGAGGAGCAAAGCGTGGCACGCAGCCCAGTAAGGCAGCCAGCCATCTTCGCCGCTATCGGGAATACCTTGTCAAAGTCACCCCGAGCGGAAGCATGATGACTATTCGGGTCGATTGGAGCCTCCTTAGTAAAGAGGAGAGGGCTGAGTACTCCCGACTTCGACGCGCGCCATTGCAGGCCTACGGGGCTGCGCTTTGGCGAGCCATCCTCTGGGCGTTGCCAGTGGGAGGGCTCAGTTGGCTCGCCGAAACTTCATCGCAGGGAGGTTACAACGCGTGGGCGAACATCGTATGGATCGCCGTCGTTATCGTTGGGCTATGGGGGCTCATCAGTTCCGCTGGTGCCTGGGCAGAGCGGGCCGAAACTTCCACGAAACGCAACGTTGAGGACTTCCTTTGGAGGATCGGTTACTCGAAGCGGACGCGCAAGGAAAGCGGCGTCGCGGGTCCTTGGGGTTCTCCGGCCGTGCCCGGGGATAGCGAACCCACGACATCGATTCGACAGGCGCAGCACCAGTGGTACAAAGATCACTCCGAACTGAATTGGCGCGATCGAGAGCGCGCCGAGATGTACGGGATGGATGTCGAGACATACATAAGCAACGTCCTTGAGAACGACAAGGACTGAGGAGCCGTCGTCCAGCGGGAACTGCTGAGGTCCATGTTGTCGAATCGTGCAACCTCTCGGAGCTGAGTTGGAGAGTTAGCGAGTTCGAGCCGGCATTCAATCGGTACGCGGTAGACCAGCGCTGCCCTTGAAATGCGCTGCTACCGTCTTGGGGATTCCCTTGGCGCGAACGAGTTGGGCTCTCTGCGATTCAACGAATCGTCGGCTCACCCGGCTCCGGCTTGTGGGGATCTCTTGGGGCGAGCGCGTTCATTATTCTCCCCGACTCAACGGGATCGAGTGCCCGGTGTCGATGAGCGCGGAGCACGCGTGGGCAGTATGGTCGAAGACGCCAGCACCGGTCCGGCGTCGAAAGGGGGCGTAGTGCCTACGTCAGCGCCCACGGTTGAGCCCGGAGTGTTCCGGGCCTTCGTTGTCGGTCTCGCCGAGGCGATGATCGCGGCCGACGAATCGGTCGACTCGATCTACGACCAACTCGAACGCACAGCCCGTGCCTATGGCTTCGCAGACACGGCGTTCGTGGTGCTGCCGACTCTGGTGCTGGTGCAGACGGGGCCGGCGGATGCTGGCCGCGTGACCGTGCGATCACGAGACATCGACTCGTTCCACTTCCACCAGATCGCCCAGCTCTACCGGCTGCTCAACCGGGCGGAACGGGGAGACATCGACCCCCAGCAGGGACTTGCCCGGCTCGCGGAGATTCGTGCGATGCGGCCACGATTCTCGTGGTGGGTTCGCACCATCGGCCACGCGATCCTGGCCGCAGGGCTCTCCCTCATTCTTGTTCCCACGCTCACGGGTGTAGCCGTGGCATTCGGGCTCGGCCTGCTCGTTGGCTTGGCCAAACTGGTGCCGTCGCGAGCGCTCCAGCTCGTGCTGCCCACCCTGTCTGCGCTGGTGTGCGGCATCGTCGTGTACTCGCTCGCCCAGTACATCGGGGTGGGCGACTCGCTGCGGCTGCTGATCGCCCCTCTGGCCACCTTCCTTCCCGGCGCGATGCTGACCACGGCCACTGTCGAACTGGCGTCGCGTCAGATGATCGCCGGGGCGTCCCGATTGGTGGCGGGGCTCATGCAGCTCGCCCTCCTGGCAGTGGGCATTCTGGCGGCCGGCGCGATCGTCGGCGTTGACGGCCCCGACTATCAGCCGATCAGTTCGGTGACGATCGTTCCGTGGTGGATCGAAGCGCTGGGCGTCATCCTCTTCGCCGTCGGCATCTTCTTCTACCTCTCGGTGCCAGCGTGGACCTTCGCCTGGGTGCTGCTCGTGCTCCTGACCGCATTCGGCGTTCAAACAGTGACAACAGGCTTCGTGGGCGGCACGTCCGGCGCGTTCTTCGGTGCACTGGTCATGACTCCGCTGGTGCTGTGGATCTCCAGCCGTGACTACGGCGCGCCGTCGCAGATCACGTTCCTGCCCGCGTTCTGGCTGCTCGTGCCGGGCGTTTCGGGTCTGATCGGCCTCACCGAAGCGGCGGATGCCGGACTCAGCGGCTTGGGCGTGGCCCTGACGACCGTGCTCTCGATCGCCCTCGGCGTGCTCATCGGAACGGCCCTGTACCGTGGCTTCAGCGAGATCGGTCCACGTCGACCGGATGACCCGTGATCTCGAACAGCACCGGAAGGGGTACACCGTGGTGATCGCCCGCTTCGAGGAGCTCGACTTCCAGCCGACGCCGATGGGCGACCTGATGTTGCGGCGACGCACCGACGCACAACTCGGCGTGGACATCTTCGAGGTGAAGCTCGGCGAGGAGTTCCTCATGTCGAGCCTGTTCACCGTCGCCGAGGAGGAACTCGCGACTCTCGGCCTGGCTTCGGCCGACGGCGACGTCCTGACGGTGCTCGTCGGCGGCCTGGGTCTCGGCTACACCGCGATCGCGGCTCTGCGCGACCCACGGGTGGGCGCCATGACGGTGATCGACACGATGCCCGCGGTGATCGACTGGCATCGGCGCGGCCTGCTTCCGGTGTCGGATGCGCTCACCAGCGACCCGCGCACCCGCCTCGTTCTCGACGACTTCTTCGCCGTCATGCGCCGCGAGCCCGAAGTCGGCGCCATCTACGACGCCATCCTGCTCGACGTCGACCACTCGCCCCGTCATCAGCTGGATGCCAGCCACGCCGACCTCTACACCGAACCCGGCCTGCGCGCGCTCGCCCGCCACCTCACCGACGGGGGAGTCTTCGCCCTGTGGTCGGATGACCCGCCCGATGACGACTTCATGGTGACCCTGTCGAGCGTCTTCTCCGAAGCTCGCGCGCACTTGGTCGACTTCGACAACCCGCTCACCGGTGGCATGTCGTCGAACACGGTGTACGTCGCGCGGTGACGAAGGTCTAGGACCGGAGTGGGGCGCGCGAATCTCCATTCTGCTCCCCCAACTCAGGACAAATGTTCGGCGTCTTTACTAATGTCCTGAGTTCCGGGAACGATTCAGACTGGTCACTCGCGTGGGCGAGGCGCTCAGGCCTCACTCCTGGGGCGGCGGGGCCGCGCCCACTAGCGCCAGTCGTCGACCCCGTAGTCCCAGCCGGTGTAGCTCTCCGCGAGGTAGCGCTGTGCGTGCAGCGAGTCGGTGAGGAGCGCCAGTTCGCCGAGCCCGCGGCGCTTGTCGAACTCCGTGGCATCCGGGGTGATGTGAAGCATGGTGGTCATCCAGTAGGAGAAGTGCTGGGCCTTCCAGATGCGCTTGAGGGCGTTCTCGGGGTAGGCGGCCATGAGTTCCTCGGAGCCGGTTGCGAAGAACGAGCGCAGCGCCTGGTTGAGCCAGAGCACGTCGCTGAAGGCGAGGTTCATGCCCTTCGCGCCGGTTGGCGGCACCGTGTGGGCGGCGTCACCCATGAGGAACACGCGGCCCTTGCGCAGCTCGTGGGCGACGAAGCTGCGGAATCGCAGCACGTCCTTGCGGAAGATCGGTCCCTGCTTGAGCATGGTGCCCTCGATGCCGGCCTGCAGCTTGTCCCAGATCTCGGCGTCGCTGACGGTCGTCGGGTCGGTGAGCGGGTCGCACTGGAAGTACATGCGCTGGATGTGCTGGTCGCGGGTGGAGATGAGCACGAAGCCCTCGTCGGAGCGCGAGTAGATCAGCTCGGGCGCGCTCGGCGGCGCCTCGACCAGCACGCCGTACCAGGCGAACGGGTACTCGCGGTAGTAGCCGCCCTGCTGCGATCCGACGACGGGGATGCGCGCGATCGAGCCCGACCCGTCGGCGCCGACCACAACATCCGCGACGATCTCGAAGGGTTCGCCCGCGGCGGTGGTGCCGACGATGCGCGGCTTGTCGCTCTCGGCGTCCTCGACGGATGTCGCGGTGTGCTCGAACAGCGGCGTGACGCCGTCTCGAATGCGCGCGGCGATGAGGTCTTTGAGCACCTCGTGCTGCGGGTAGAGGTACACCGACTTGCCGACGAGCTCCTGGAAGTCGAAGCGGTGCGCCCGGCCATCGAAGTGGAACTCGACGCCGTCGTGCTTCATGCCCTCGCGGTAGATGCGATCGGAGACGCCCGACTCGGCGAGCACCTCGGCGGCCGGAGACTCGACGATGCCCGCCTTGACGGTGCCCTCGATGTCTTCGCGACTGCGCGCGTCGATGACGACGGAGTCGATGCCGGCCTTGCGGAGCAGGTGGGCGAGCAGCAGTCCGGCGGGGCCAGCCCCGAGAATGCCGACCTGGGTGCGAATGGAGTTGGTCATGGCACCATTCAGGGCTATCGCTCGAACCGTGGCAATGCGAAACTTCCATGAGATGGAAGTTCTCGATCGCGCGATGCTGGTTCTCGGATGCTTCGGCCCCGAGGCCAATGCGCTGACCCTTACCCAGATCAGCGAGCGCACCGGACTCGCGCTCTCGACCTGCCATCGGATCGTGGCATCCCTCGTCGCGGGCGGATTCCTCGATCGCGGCGGCGACCGCAGGTACCGCGTCGGCACAACGCTCTGGACCATCGCCCAGCACGGGCCACTCAGCGACCGGCTCCGCGAAAGCGCTCTGCCCGCGTTGGCACGCCTATATGAGGAGACCGGGGAGAACATCACCCTGGCCGTGCTCGACAACGGCCAGGCGCTGTATGTCGAGCGGCTCATGGGCGAGCGCAGCATCCCGACGGTGAGCCGGGCCGGAGGTCACCTGCCCCTGCACACCACGGGCGTCGGCAAGGTGCTGCTCGCGTACCAGTCGACCGAGTACATCGAGCGGTATCTCTCCGAGCCGCTCGCGCGCCCGACCCGCGACTCGATCGACCAGCCCGACCGTCTGCGACGGGACCTCGCCGAGGTGCGCCAGCGAGGCTACTCGATCACCCGACAGGAGATGACCGTCGGCAGCGGATCCATCGCCGTGCCGATCCTCGTCGACGGCCAGTGCGTTGCGGCGGTCGGAGTCATCGTGCACCTCGCCCGCCTCGACGTGAACCGTCTGGTCGGCACCCTCAATCGGGCCGCAGCGACGATCGTCACCGAGCTGGGACGGCTGAAGTGAGCGCCGGGTACACTCCGGGCATGAGTGAGAAGGGCGCGGCAGCCCAGGATGCGCCCGGGCCGAGCGTCACCGGCCGCGCGCTCGCGGTGCTCGACTCGTTCGACCAGACTCACCGCCGCCAGTCGCTCGCGGCGATCTCCCGTCGCACCGGGCTGCCGCTGACCACCGTGCACCGCCTCGTGCACGAGCTCGAGCGCCACGGCGCGCTGGCGCGGGGTGCCGACGGCGACTACGAGATCGGCAGCAAGATCTGGCGCCTCGGCACGCTGGCGTCGGTGCACGTCGAACTGCGCGAGGTGGCGCTGCCCTACATGGAGGACGTCTACCAGCTCGCCAATGACGCCGTGCAGATCGCGGTGCTCGACGGCCTGCGCATCCTCGTCGTCGACCGCATCGCGGGCTCGCGCAGCATCGAGGTGCTCTCGAAGCCCGGCTCGCGTCTGCCCCTGCATGCCACCGGGGTCGGCAAGGTGCTGCTTGCCTACGGAGGCCAAGACCTTCAGGATGCGGTGCTCGGCTCTCTAGACCGCTACACCGACAGCACGATCACCGATGCACCGACGCTGAAGGCCCAGTTGCTCACGATCCGCTCACAGGGCTTCGCGGTCACGCGGGAGGAGCTCGCGCCGGGTGCCACGTCGGTGGCGGTACCGCTGCGCGGTAAGGGCGGCACGGTGATCGCGGCCCTCGGGGTGGTCTCGTCCAGCGACAACGCCGAGATCTCGCGCATGGTGCCGGTGCTGCAGGTGACGGCGGCGGCGCTGAGCAAGAAGCTCGCGCAGTCGGGGCTGGGCGAGGCATCCCGGCTCGGGTGAACTGGCCTTCCGCTGAGCGGAATATGCCCTAGTCTCGTCGGGCGTCATGCCGTTGTCTGGGTGGGCACCCTGCTGCCCACTTCGAAGGAGAACCATGGCGCGCGTCGTCCGAGGCACCCCCCGCACCCCGCTCGAGATCGTCGACGGTCTCGCCGAGCTGGGGGTTGCGACAGTGCACGAGGCGCAGGGGCGCATCGGTCTGCTGAATGTGCGGCTGCGCCCGATCTTCCCCGCGAAGATCGCCGGCACCGCGCTGACCGCTGAGGTCGCACCCGGTGACAACTGGTCGATCCACGTCGCCGTCGAGCAGGCGAAGCCCGGCGACATCCTCGTGGTCACCCCGACGAGCCCGTGCGAGGACGGCTACCTCGGCGACCTGCTCGCAGACTCCCTGCTGGCCCACGGTGTGCGGGGCCTCGTGATCGACGCGGGCGTGCGGGATGTCGCGACCCTCACCGAGATGGGCTTTCCCGTCTGGTCGAAGAACATCGGAGCTCAGGGCACGGTCAAGTTCACGCCCGGCAACGTGCAGACGCCGATCGTGATCGCCGAGCAGCTCGTGAACCCCGGCGACGTGATCGTGGCCGACATCGACGGCGTCGTCGTGGTGCGCCGTGAAGACGCGGAGGCCGTGCTCGCCAAGGGGCGCGAGCGCGAGGCCAACGAGACCGCGAAGCGCGAGCGCCTGCGTGCCGGAGAGCTCGGCCTCGACATCTACGGCATGCGCGACAAGCTCGCTGCTGCCGGCCTCGTCTATGTTGACTACAGGCCCGAGGACTACGCCGGATGACGATGACCAACTCGCAGCGGTCCGTGCCGGGCACCCTCATGCGTGGCGGCACGTCCAAGGGGCTGTACTTCCTGGCCGACGATCTGCCGCACGACCGCGCAGCGCGTGACCAGTTTCTGCTCGCGGCGATGGGTTCGCCCGACGTGCGCGAGATCGATGGACTCGGCGGCGGGCATCCGCTCACCTCGAAGGTGGCCGTCGTCAGCCGCTCGGATCGCGAGGGCATCGACGTCGACTACCTGTTCCTTCAGGTGTGGCCCGACCGCGCCGAGGTCAGCGACCAGCAGAACTGCGGCAACATCCTCGCCGGTGTCGGTCCGTTCGCGATCGAGCGCGGACTCGTCGCCCCCAGCGGTGACCTCACCCCCGTCGCGATCTTCATGGTGAACACCGACTCGAAGGCGACCGCGTTCGTCGAGACTCCCGGCGGCGTCGTGAACTACGCCGGCACCGCGCGCATCGACGGCGTGCCCGGCACGCACGCCCCGATCATGATCAACTTCGAGGATGTCGCCGGCTCCAGCTGCGGCGCCCTGCTGCCCACGGGCAACGCCGTCGACACCGTACTCGGCGTCGATGTCACCTGCATCGACAACGGGATGCCCGTGGTCTGCCTCGCAGCGTCAGACTTCGGCATCACGGGCTACGAGACCCCGGCCGAGCTCGAGGCCAACGAGGAGCTGAAGGCCCGCGTCGAGGCTATCCGCCTCGCGGTCGGCCCGATGATGAACCTCGGCGACGTCACGAACAAGACAGTGCCGAAGATGAGCCTGCTCGCCCCTGCGCGGGACGGCGGACTCGTCGCCACCCGCACGTTCATTCCGCACCGGGTGCACGAAGCCATCGGGGTGCTGGGCGCCGTGTCCGTGGCGACTGCCTGCATGATCGACGGCAGTGTTGCGGCGCGCATCGCCGGGCTGTCGACGGCTGCCACCGACCTCGTGGTCGAAGTCGAGCATCCGACCGGCTTCTTCACCGTGCAGATGGAGGTCGACCGCTCGTCGGGCGAACTCGTCGTCACCAAGTCCGCGCTGCTGCGCACCGCCCGCATGCTCATGTCGGGCGACATCTACGTCATCGATTCCGGAGAAGCCGCATGATCATCGACATCCACGGTCACTACACGACCGCGCCCGAGGCCCACAACCAGTGGCGCATCGACCAGTTGGCCGCGTACGCCGCCGGCCAGCCGAGCCCCGCCTACCCCGAGATCTCGGATGACACGATCCGGGCCTCGATCGAGGAGAACCAGCTCAAGCTGATCACCGAGCGCGGCAGCGACCTCACCATCTTCTCTCCGCGCGCGTCGGCCATGGGACACCACGAGGGCGACCAGCGCATCAGCCTCGAGTGGACGGTGGCCTGCAACAACCTCATCAAGCGCGTCGTCGACCTCTTCCCCGACACGTTCGTGGGCGTCGGCCAGTTGCCGCAGTCGCCGGGCTCCGACCTCACCGCGACCATCGCGGAGCTCGAGCGCGTCGTCAACGAGCTCGGCTTCATCGGCGTGAACCTGAACCCCGACCCCAGCGGTGGTCTCTGGCAGACCGTTCCGCTGACGGACAAGTTCTGGTACCCGCTCTACGAGAAGATGGTCGAGCTCGACGTGCCCGCGATGGTGCACGTGTCGGCGAGTTGCAACCCCAACTTCCACGCCACCGGCGCGCACTACATGAACGCGGACACCACCGCCTTCATGCAGCTCATCCAGGGCGACCTGTTCGCAGACTTCCCGACGCTGCGCCTGATCATCCCGCACGGCGGCGGCGCGGTGCCGTACCACTGGGGTCGCTACCGGGGTCTGGCCGACATGCTCAAGCAGCCCGACCTCTCGACCCACCTGATGAACAACGTGTTCTTCGACACCTGCGTCTACCACCAGCCGGGCATCGATCTGCTCGTGAAGGTCATCGACAACAAGAACATCCTGTTCGGTTCGGAGATGATCGGCGCCGTGCGCGGCATCGACCCGACGACCGGCCAGTACTTCGACGACACGAAGCGCTACATCGACGCGGCGCAGATCAGCGACGCCCAGAAGGCGAGCATCTTCGAGAGCAACGCGCGTGCGGTGTTCCCGCGGCTCGATGCGATCCTCGCGGAGCGAGGCCGATGAGCGCCGCCGCCCCCGCCTTCGTCAAGGACGCTGACTGGCTCGACTGGGATCCGACCCCCACCAAGCCCGCCTTCGTCGTGCCCGCTGGCTCGGTCGATGCGCACTGCCACGTGTTCGGCCCGGGAGACATCTTCCCCTTCGCGCCCGAGCGCAAGTACACGCCGTGCGACGCGCGCCGAGAGCAGCTGTTCGCGCTGCGTGACTTCCTCGGCTTCGACAAGAACGTCGTTGTGCAGGCCACCTGCCACGGCGCCGACAACTCGGCGCTGCTCGACGTGCTCGAGCACTCCGAGGATCGCGCTCGCGGAGTCGTCACCGTCAAGCCCGACATCGAGGCTCGCGAGCTCGCCCGCATGGACGACCTCGGCGTGCGCGGCGTGCGCTTCAACTACGTCAAGCGCCTGGTCGACCCGAAGCCCGACGACTACTACCGTGCGATCGTCGACAAGATCCGCCCGCTCGGCTGGCACGTGGTGCTGTACTTCGAACCCGCCGATCTCGCCGAGAAGCGCGACTTCTTCGCGAGCCTCGGGGTGCCGATCGTCGTCGATCACATGGGCCGTCCCGACGTGACCAAGCCTGTCGACGGACCCGAGTTCGCCGCCTACCTCGACTTCGCTCGCACAGCGGATGTCTGGACCAAGGTCAGCTGCCCCGACCGCCTCACCGTGTCGGGCTCGCCCCACTACGTAGACGTGGTCCCCTTCGCGAGGGCGATCGTCGAGGAGTTCAGCGACCGGGTGCTCTGGGGCACCGATTGGCCGCATCCGAACATGAAGAAGGAGATGCCGGATGACGGCATCCTCGTCGACTACGTGCCGTCTGTCGCGACGACGGTCGCCCTCCAGGAGAAGCTCCTGGTCACCAACCCCACCACCCTCTACTGGAGCTGACCATGACGAAACCGGATTTCCACCAGTTCGACGACATCCCCGGCACGACGATCTTCACGATCGAGAAGGCCCGCGAGGGCTTCGCGCTCAACCAGTTCTGCATGAGCCTGCGCAAGGCGGAGAACCGGGAGCGCTTCCTCGCCGACAACCGCGCCTACCTCGACGAGTGGGACATGACCGAGGAGCAGAAGCAGGCCGTGATCGACCGCGACTTCCAGGCGATGCTCGACCACGGCGGCAACGTCTACTTCCTGTCGAAGATCTTCGCCTCTGAGGGTCTGTCCTACGTGCAGGCCGTCAGCACGATGACCGACATGAACGTCGAGCAGTACCAGGCGATGATGCTGGCCGGCGGCCGCAACGTCGAAGGCTGGCGCAGCAAGAAAGAGCGAGGAGAAGCCTGATGGCACGCATCACCGCTGGGGTCAGCACCAGCCACGTTCCCGCCGTCGGCGCGGCGGTCGACATGGGTCGCACCGAGGAGCCGTACTGGAAGCCGATGTTCGAGGGCTACGAGTTCTCCAAGAAGTGGATGGCAGACCACACCCCGGATGTCGCGATCATCGTCTACAACGACCACGCGTCGTACTTCGGCATGGAGATCATGCCGACCTTCGCGATGGGCATCGCCGACTCGTTCGCGATCTGCGATGAGGGCTACGGACCGCGGCCCGTGCCCGTGGTCGAGGGCGCGCCGGAGTTGGCGACGCACCTGGCGGCATCCCTGATCCTCGACGACTTCGACATGACCGTGCTCAACGTGCTCGAGGTCGACCACGGTCTCACCGTGCCGATGTCGCTCATGTTCGGCACCCCCGACAAGTGGCCCACCAAGGTGATCCCCCTGCCGGTCAACGTGGTCATGTACCCGCAGCCGTCGGGCGAGCGATGCCTGTCGCTCGGTAAGGCGATCCGTCGGGCCGTGCAGCAGTTCGATGAGGACCTCGACGTGCAGATCTGGGGCACGGGCGGCATGAGCCACCAGATCCAGGGGGCCCGGGCCGGCCTCATCAACCTGCCGTGGGACATCCAGTTCATGGACGACCTCATCAACCAGCCCGAGGTACTGCAGTACAAGCCGCACCTCGAGTACATGATCGAGGCCGGCTCCGAGGGCGTCGAGCTCATCATGTGGCTCATCATGCGCGGCGCGCTCGGTGGCCAGGTCGACGAGGTCTACCGTTTCAACCACGTGCCGGCCTCGAACACCTCGGTCGGCCACCTCATCCTGACCCCGAAGGAGATCTGAGCGTGAAGGTCAACCTCGCGGTCGTGGGCCTTGGTGCCTTCGGCCAGAAGCACCTCGATGCCCTCGCCCAGATCCCGGACGCGGTCATCCACTCGGTGGCACATTCGAAGATGGATGTCGCGCAGGAGGTCGCCGCAAAGTACGGCGCCGCGCACGCCTTCACCGACTACACGGCGCTGCTCGCCCAGCCCGACCTCGACGGCGTGCTGCTCGCGACCCCCACCCAGATGCACCACGCGCAGACGATCGAGGCACTGCGGGCGGGCAAGCACGTGATGGTCGAGATCCCGATGGCCGACTCGCTCGCGGGCGTGCAGGAGATCGTCGACGTACAGGCCGAGACGGGCCGCATCGCGATGGCCGGTCACACCCGCCGCTTCAACCCGTCGCACCAGTACCTGCACAAGAAGATCGTCGCCGGCGAGTTCGCCATCCAGCAGATGGA
>ENA-UOYA01000580-UOYA01000580.1-activated-sludge-metagenome-genome-assembly--contig:-NODE-580-length-45787-cov-32.999410_pt1 | contig 45787 bp, 30 predicted proteins | sample MGYA00238163_ERZ764804 | MGnify/ENA primary metagenome ERZ764804 (study PRJEB28919, sample SAMN05720223) | activated sludge metagenome | isolation source: Anaerobic digester | place: Hong Kong...
TTGCGCCAATCCAAGATGCCCCGGTCGCGGTTGCGGATAGCTATACGATGAACGAAGACACGACCCTGACGATTGCTGCCCCGGGTGTGCTGACCAATGATATGGATGCAGACGGCGACCCGCTGACCGCAGAGCTTGTCACGGCCCCGACCGTGGGCACGCTGACGCTGAATGCGGATGGTTCGTTCACTTACACCCCACCGGCGGATTACTTCGGCACGGTCACCTTCACCTATCGCGCCTATGATGGTGTTGCTTACTCGACTCCGGTAACGGTGACGATCGTGGTTGACGCAGTCAATGATGCTCCGGTCGCGGTGGACGATAGCTATGCCATGGACGAAGACACGACCCTGACGATCGCTGCGCCGGGTGTGCTGGCCAATGATACCGATGCAGATGGCGACGCGCTGACCGCAGAGCTCGTCACGGCCCCGACCGTGGGCACGCTGACGCTGAATGCGGATGGCTCGTTCACCTACACCCCGCCCGCCAATTACTTTGGCACGGTCACCTTCACCTATCGCGCTGATGATAGCTTTGTCTCCTCGGCCCCGGCGACGGTGACGATCACCATTGCCGATGTGTCAGATATCCGCTATCTCTATTTGCCGATGATTCTCAAGTAGTGATCTTCGTCTAAGTAAGAATCGCTGATCCTGTTTTCAGCCCCCAAAGTGCAAACGCGGCTTTGGGGGCTGACTTTTGGGCAGTGAGCGTGCCCTGTGCTGTCTTGGGTTCAAGGCCGTCATTTTTCCATGACTTTTTTCTGTTTTTGCTCACCCTTTTATGGACAAACATTACAAACGCCCAGGCTTGACAAGTGCTTTGGCTTGTCTTATACTCAGATTGCTTTAATCCCCCTGTTCTCTCAAAGGAGGTGATTTAATTCCCCAAAAGCCGATCCTGAAACAACTTACAGTTGTTTGGCGGCGAATCTTGCCGCATCTGCATTCACTGAGAGGAATGCCTTGTTGAACCCAACTACTTTTTTGGAGGACCGATGAAAGTCAATCTTTTCCGTGTGTTGGCCTTGCTGGTCGTCTTCTCGATGTTGACGACCGCGTTCATTACTCCGGCCACGGCTGCACCGCTCAGCGGTGATGGCCCAACGGATGCAGCAACATTCAAAGGCCCCGCGCCGGTAAAAACGGTTGCGGGTGAAATCCGCGGGGCGAAAGGCCCAGCAAACTACATCGTTGTCTTTGAACAACCGGGTTTGGCCAGTTATACCGGTGGCATCGAAGGTCTCGCTGCGACCAACCCTGCCGCACGGGGCGAGAAGCGCCTGGACGTGAATAGCCCGGATAGCAAGGCCTATGTGGCGTATTTGGAAGCCCAACAGGCTGATTTTCTGGCTGCCATTGAGAAAGACCTGGGTCGCTCAATTGAAAAGCAGGCCAGCTTCAAGTATGCACTGAATGGTATGTTGTTGGTGCTGACCCCTGAAGAAGCGCTGAAGGTTGCCAATACTCCCGGTGTCCTCTTTGTTCAGCGTGAACAGATCGAACAACTGCTCACCGATGCTGGCCCCTATCTGATTGAAGCGGATGAATTGTGGTCTGGCGATGGCACCCCCGACGGCATTGGCACAGAAGGCGAAGGCATCATCGCCGGTATCATTGATTCCGGTCTGAACTTCGATCACCCTTCTTTTGCTGACCCGGGCCCCGTGGATGGCTATGATTATCCAACCCCGTCTCAGTATTATGGGGTTTGCGATCTTAACGACCCGCAGTATCGAGAAGAATATAAATTCTCGTGCAATGACAAAGTCATTGGTGCCTATACCTTTACCGATCCTTCCCTGGATACCCCCTCGCCGGAAGACAACAATGGCCATGGCAGCCATACGGCGAGCACCGTTGCTGGCAACCGCTTGTCCGTCACCTTCAATGGTGTGCCGAATATTGCCATTTCGGGTGTTGCCCCTCATGCTCAGTTGCTCATCCTCGATTCCTGCTACCCGACCTCGAGCGGCGGCAGCTGCGCGGGTGGCGACCTGGTTGAGGCGGTTGATAAGATTGCTGAACTCGGCTTTGTGGACGTGGTTAACTACTCCATCTCGGGTGGTACCGACCCCGCTCAGGACCCGGTCGAATATGGCTTCCTTGGCCTGGTGAACGCGGGTGTGTATGTGGCTGCTTCAGCTGGCAACAACGGCCCGACCGCTGGCACGGTGGCGCATCGTTCGCCCTGGGTTTCTACGACCGGCGCGAGCACGCATGGCCGTGTCTTTGCTCAGCTGACCAGCATCACCGCCCCCACACCGGTGGATCCCGCTCTGGTCAACATGGATGCTGCCCCTAGCAGCAGCCCGATCCCCTTTGCCATGACCAATGTCCCGCTCAAGTATGACCCGACCAACCTTAATGGCTGTGCGGCTTTCCCGGCCGGCTACTTTGCCGGTTCGGTTGGCTTTGTCCAGCGCGGTGGCTGCACCTTTGCGACCAAGGCGACCAATATCGCCAATGCGGGTGGTATTGGCATGTTGGCTTACAACAATGCTGGCGGCCCGCCGATTGCCATGGGCGGTTTGACTACAGCGACCATTCCAGCCGTCATGATCAGCCTCAGCAAGGGTACGTTGGTCAAGGCCTGGCTCGATGCACACCCAACCGACACGACTGTGACGGTGGATGGCGATCTCTCGTCGGTCATTAACAATGACTATGCTGACATCATGGCCAGCTTCAGCTCACAGGGCCCGACCGGCATCTTCGATGTGCTCAAGCCCGATATCACCGGCCCAGGCGTCAACATCCTGGCGGCTGTGGCGGATAGCACCATCACCCCAAGCCCCGACTATGAACTTGACTTGCTTCAGGGCACTTCTATGTCCAGCCCACACAACGCTGGCTCTGGTGCTTTGATCAAAGCGCTGCATCCCACCTGGACGCCTTCGCAGATCAAATCTGCCATCATGCTGACGGCGGATGATGAAGGCATTTGGGCGCCCGATGGCGTGACCCCCGCCGGCCCCTTCAACATGGGCTCGGGGCGCATCTCGCTGGGATTGGCGGGCCTGACGGGTCTGGTGATGAATGAAAGCGCGCTCAATTACTACAATGCTGTTTACACAACCCCGGCAACGGACATCAAGACCCTCAATATCCCCAGTATGTATAACAGCACCTGTGTGGTGAACTGCACCTGGACGCGCACCTTCACCAGCGTTGCAACTGTTCCGGCCACCTATACCGCAGTGGTGAATGCGCCGACGGGCATGACAGTGACTGTCACCCCGGCTACCTTCACCATTGCTCCGGGGGCTAGCCAAACGGTGACCTTCACCGTGGATGCAGCTGGCTTGCCGTTAGACCAATGGGCGTTTGCCACCGTTTCCTTTGAGACGGATGCTCAGCACCCGGCTGGTGCACCGGTTGACCTGTTCAACCAGGGCTTTGAAGATACTCTCTTCCCGCCCACCGGCTGGGCTGTCTATGATGTGGATGGCACGTACATCACCTGGGAGCGCGATACCCTCTACTATAAGACGGGCCTCGCTTCTGCGAAACATAGCTTTAATTGCTCGGTTGATCAGGAAGGCTGGCTGGTTAGCCCGCAGGTGACGGTGCCGGCTGGCTCTGCCGCAACCCTGACCTTCCATCAGCGGGGCGACTGGACGGACGACACGGTCTATCATGGCGTGTTGGTCTCGACTGCAAGTGGCAATCCGGCGGATGGCAATTTCGTTGAAGTCGTGCAGCCGCCCACCGCACCGGAAGATGCCTGGACGACGACCCCCATTTCGGTGGACCTTTCGGCTTATGCCGGTCAGAATATCTACGTTGCCTTCAAATACACCGGCGATTGTGCCGATAGTTGGTGGCTGGATGATATCAAACTGACCGCTGTGCCCACGGGTGGCGAGCCGATCTCCGATGTGCACCTGCCCATCGCGGTTAAACCGGTTGTCAGCGCTCTGCCTGCTCGTGTGGAGATCAATGCCACAGCCAATACGGGCGTTTTCACCCTGCCCGATAACTATGCTGGCATTGAAATCACCGACTTCACCGCAACGACTGCTGGCCTGACGCGCGGCCAGTATTACGCGCAGGAACTGCCCCAAGACCCAACCCCGACCAACGCCTACAATGCGGATGGTTCCTACTTCGTTTACTTCAACGTTCCGGCTGGCACGCATCGCCTGGTGGCGCGCATTGTCGAATCGGAATCGCTCGATGTAGACCTGTTCATGGGCACTGGCTCAACCCTGGGCGCCAACGTCGTTTGCACGAGTGCAACAGGCGCGGTGTTTGAGTATTGTGACCTGATTGACCCGGCCCCTGGTCCTTACTGGGTTGCTGTGCAGAACTTCTCCGGTTCGACTTCTCAGCCCGATCTGATCGGTCTGTCCTATGCGGCAGTGCCCGGCACGGCTTCGACCAACATGACCGTCACGGCGGATCCCGATGCGGTCGCGGTTGGCACACCGTATGACCTGAACATTGCCTGGAACGAACCGACGATGGATGGCTTTGAGTATTGGTACGGCATCTTTGATGCTGGCAGCGCCCCCGCTACCCCCAATAACCTTGGCACGGTGGAAGTAGATCTCTTCCGCGTTCCCGATCCGGCGGCCTTCACCACAACCCCGACTTCACTAACCCAAACCCTGCCGTTGAATGGCGCGGCCGATCAGACGCTGACGATCAACAACATTGGCGATCTGCCGGGTGACTTCTTCATCAACGAAGGGGTGTTTACATTCTTGTTGAATGAGAATTTCGAGGCGGGCGTTATGCCGCCGGCAGCCGGTTGGGAGACGTTCCATCGCGGCGCGACACCCCGTGTCTGGCAAGTTACCAACAACCCCACCTTTGTCTACAATGGTGCGTATGCGGGTTGGGTCAATTACGATAGCACCAATGCCTCGGATGAGTGGCTGGTTTCTCCTGTCCTGGACCTGACGCATGCCATTAGCCCAGTGCTGTCCTTCATGGCGCTTTCGGATACAGGATATCCAACTGCGACAATGAAGCTGTGGGTGACTGACCTGGCGGGCGATCCGCTGACGACTGACCCGCTGTGGGATATGGTGCGCGACGAGACCTGGACAACCTGGGAATATCGGCCCATTGCCGTGGATCTGAGCGCCTATGAAGGCCAATCGGTACGCATCGCCTGGCAGTATGTGGGCCTGGATGGCGAAAGCTTTGGTCTTGATGCGGTGCAGGTCACGAGTGGCGTGGATGTGCCATGGCTGTCCGTTAACCCCGTGACCGGCACGGTGGATGGCAACGCCTCGATGGATGTGACGGTCTCCTTCAATGCGACTGGATTGACGGTGGGCACCTACACGACCACGATGCAGGTTGTGGATGAGCTGGGCAATACAACTGATGTGCCTGTCACGCTCAACGTTGTGGCAAATGCAATGCCGGTTGCCGTGGATGATAGCTACACCATGGACGAAGACACGACTCTGACGATCGCTGCCCCGGGTGTGCTGGCCAACGATACCGATGCGGATGGCGACCCGCTGACCGCAGAGCTCGTCACGGCCCCAACCGTGGGCACGCTGACGCTGAATGCGAATGGTTCGTTCACCTACACCCCGCCAGCGGATTACTTCGGCACGGTCACCTTCACCTACCGCGTCAATGACGGCACCTTCTACTCCGCCCCGGCGACGGTGACCATCACGGTGACGGATGTGTCAGAGATGCGATATCTCTTCCTGCCGTCGGTGATGAAGTAGTTTTTCTTTCAACCGTTTGACGGTGCAGCGTTGTTGCCCGTCAGACAAAATGAGAATTGCAAGACCCCGAAGGTGTTTTTGCCCTTCGGGGTCTTCAATTTTGTGTATAATTAGGATATACCGGTCTTTCGTTAGAGCAATGAGGGAGCAGAGATGAAGATTGCCATCATCGGATATGGGAATGTTGGCAGTGCCCTGGCAAAGGGGTGGTTGCGCGCTGGGCATGAGATTGTTTTTGGCGTGCGCGAGCCGCGCGCCCCACAATTGCGTGACCTGTTGGAAACGTTGGGCGAACGAGCCCGCGGCGAAACGGTGGCGGATGCTGCTGCCGCGGCGGAAGTTGTTGTCCTGGCTACGCCATGGAGCGCTGCGGAACCGGCCATTCGTGCCGCCGGGCGTCTGGTGGATAAGGTGTTGGTAGACTGCACCAATCCGATTGGGCGTGAGGGGCTGTTGGCTGTTGGCCACACCGATTCGGGCGGCGAGTGCGTTGAACGCTGGGCCTTTGGCGCCAAAGTGGTCAAGGCCTTCAACTGCACTGGCTGGTCCAACATGGCCGATGCCGATTATGGCACCGAACAGCCGCGCCCGACCATGTTCCTATGTGGGGATGAGGATGGCGCCAAGCATATCGTCTCGCAGTTGGCCGAAGATTTGGGCTTCGATGCCGTAGATTGCGGCCCGTTGACCTCAGCGCGCTACCTTGAGCCGTTGGCCATGCTCTGGATTCAGTTGGCCTATCGGCAGGGCCTGGGCGAAGATATTGCCTTTGCTTTGCTGCGCCGCCCTCAGGCGGATGCCGAAGAATAAGGCCCTAGAAACCGTTCGCCATTGAAGTGAATCAGATGGGTTGGCGATTCCGCCACCCATCTTTTTGTTTGTCAATCAATTGCCGCGCCTTGCAAAGCTGCAAGGTGGGTAACTTTGTGCCTGCTGAGGGGTTGTATGGAGTGATATGACTTCTCAAACCAAAACTGTGACCTGGCACACTGCGCCAATAGGCCTTGCGGGGCAAGACACACAGAGCCTTCTCGATTATGCTTATGCTATCACAGCTTATTTCCATCGAAAGGATGTTGCCCTATGTTTTCTGATAAATTGATGTACTGGTTCTCTCGCCCGGTTGTGCGCACCTATACAGGGACGATGCTCAAGCTCGATGTGCAAATGCGTCAACCCATGCCCAAGGGGGCCAAGATTGTCGCTGCCAATCATCCCAGTACAACCGATCCGTTTTTTGTTGCTTCAATGATTGGGCAACAATCCTTCATCTTGATCAATCAATTGCTCTTTCAGGTGCCGCTGTTGGGCCGCTATCTCTACCGCTCCGGGCATATCCCGGTGCAGGCCGGGCAGGGTGCCGCAGCCATGGAAGCAGCGTTGGCGCATCTTGCAGCTGGACATACCATTCTCATCTTCCCGGAGGGCGATCTTAGCCCGGCGGAAGGTGGCTTTCAATCGCCGCGCACCGGCGTGGCGCGCCTGGCCTTGCTCAGCGGCGCGCCGGTCATTCCGGTTGGCATTGGTCTGGATCGGCAACGCACCCGCACCATCCGCTCGGATGTGCGTGGGCAGGTGGCCTATGGCCGCTGGTATATCTCCGGCCCCTATCATATGACGGTCGGTCAGCCGCTATATTTTCGTGGCGATGTTGAAGACCGTCCGCATGTGCGCCATGTTGCCGAGACGGTGATGCATCACATCATTGAGTTGGCGCATGACAGCGAAAGCCGAATGCAGCAATCGCCCAACCTCACCGGAGCGCTCGAGGCCTTTTAAGAGTTTTAGCGATCTGCGAATGGACGCGAGGGAAAGCTCAGCAAAAGCCTTCCCTCGCGTCTCTTGGCGTTCCTTCGCAGATCCTTCAAGGATTGTGTTGCTTTTCTCGCCATTTGTTTGTATGATATAGATTGCACTGACATATTGCACGATGGCGCGCTGCCCTTGCGTGCATGAAAGAGTGTTGGCATGGGTGCTTTGCTCAAGCAGCTGTTCTCCCCTCCTGTTTTTCCGGAAGACGAAGAGAAGACGCGCCTGGCGCGCTTGCTCAACGTGATTCTGTGGATTGTTATCCTCTTGGTAAGCGCGTTTAGCGCTTTTGCCCTGTTCATCACGCCTCGAGCTGGACGGTTGCTGATTGAGCTATTGGCGTTGGGGCTTTCGGTGCTGATGCTGATCTTGTTGCGGCGCGGCGCTGTGCGCACCGCCGGGCTGATGCTTTCGATCACCCTGTGGGTCGTGGTTACCTATGGCACCTATCAGGCCGGCGGGTTTGGCGGCTCTACCATGAGTGCTTATTTTGGCATCATCCTGATTGCCGGGCTGATGCTTGGCACTTGGGCTGCGATTGTGCTGGGTGTTTTATCCATTGTTGCGACCGGTCTGATGGCTTACGCGCAGAGCACTGGCCTGCTGCCGCCTGTTGCTGAAGATGGCATATTGTGGACGCTGTGGATTGAATTTTCCACGGTGGTGGTTGGCGTGGTTGGATTGCTGACGCTGGTGATGAGGAGCCTGCACGAGGCGCTACAGCATGCTCGTCACAATCAACGCGTTCTGGCCGAAAAGATGGCGGAGGTGCAAACCCTGGCCGAAAAAGCGCAAGAGGCCAATCGCTTCAAAACCCATCTGATTGCGCGCGTCAGCCATGAACTTCGTACACCGCTTGGTGCCATCCTGGGCATGACTGAGATGTTACATTACGAAGCGTATGGCGCTTTGCAGGCCGAACAAAAACAAATTACCGCTCGCATCATTGAAAACGCCCGTTATTTGGAGCGCATCTTTGCTGCTTTGTTGGAGGAGTCGCGCATTGAGTTGGGGCAGATTCACCTGGTTGAAGCCTATTTTCATCCGACTGACCTGGCGCAACATGTGCAGCTTGGCTTTGCCGACCTGGCGCATGAGAAGTTGCTCAAATTGGAAGTCAGTGTAGACCCAACCTTGCCGAATGTGATGTGGGGAGCTCCCGATTCGCTGCGCGAAATCCTCAGCAACCTGGTCAGCAATGCGATTAAGTTCACCAACAGTGGTGGGGTGTGGGTACGCTTGCTGAATTTGGGGGATGAGCATTGGGCGATTGAGGTGACCGATACGGGCATTGGCATTCCCGAAGAGGCGCAAGAACGCATTTTTGAGCCGTTTCGGCAGCTTGATGAGAGTGCGGCCCGTCAGTATGGTGGCGTGGGGCTTGGGCTTTCGATTGTGCAACAATTAGCCAATGCCATGGGCGGACACATTCAATTGCAAAGCCGCCCGGGCAATGGCAGTACATTTTTGGTGGTTTTGCCGCTTAAAACGACACAACCCATCCAGGAAGGTGTGGTATGACGGGGTTTCCGCTTGCTTTTGTCATTGAAGATTATATGGATCAGGCCATCGTCTTCAGCAAAGCGTTGGAGATGGCCGGCTATCGTGTTGAAACGATTTTGGATGGCGCCGCGGCCAAACAGCGTCTCAATGAGGTGACCCCGGCGCTGATTGTGCTCGATTTGCACATCCCCAAGGTGACGGGCGAAATGTTGTTGCAACAGATTCGTTCAGAAGAGCGCTTTCGTCAAACGCGGGTTGTGCTGGCAACCGCCGATAATTTGTTGGCAGAACGTTTGCGCCCAATGGCTGACCTGACCTTGCTGAAGCCGATCAGTTTCGTGCAGTTGAATCAGCTGGCGCAGCGTTTGCTGACCCATTAGAAGCTGCTATCGCCTGGCATCGAATCGGTGGACGATAAATTTTTGCCGCCACCCAATGAGCGCACAAGTTCAACGCCTAAGCTGGAGAGTTCTTCTGCTGAACTGTTGGGCGTGTTTTGGCCCAGGTAGAGGCCGCGCGGGGAGAGCAGCATGAGCAAATTGCCATTGGGGTGTTGATCGCCCCATTGGATGAGTGCCTGATTGACCCAGGCATTCAATGTTTGGCGCGCTTCAAAGGAGTTGCTGCTCAGGGTTTGATAGTGACGCGTCAGACGTTCGTCAATGCCCTGAACCGCAGCGGCATTTTCCAGCCCGGGTAGTTCTTCGGGGCCAATGGCAAACATTTGCAGCACTTGTTGCCAGGCAATGCGCGCCAGGGCGTTCATCGGCCCGGGTTTGCCCAATTGCATGCCGGGTTTGGTTTGCAGCAGGGCGACAAACCCGTTTTGGGCGGTCAGGTCTGCCGAGTGCCAGCGCAGGATGTTGTCACCCAGCATTTCCATCCGCCAGCGCACCCCGCGTGTTTCACCTTCCTGTATGGGCGTCAAGGCGTTCCGCGCCACGGTGGGGAAGGATGCAACGGTTGGGCTCGTCGGGGTGCCGCCCTGCAACAGTGCGCCCAACGATTGCAATATATTGCGGCGCTCGGGCAAATCGCCCAGCCCAATTGCTGCACGAATCTGATTGGCCATTTTCTCTTTGGCGGTGTAACCGCTGCTATAGTAGCTGCGCAAGGGGTGGCGCTGACCGGATTGTAAGACCAGCGTTACGCGATAGGTCGTGCCGCCGCGCGAGCTGCGCGAGTGCTCGATCATCACATCGCGAATCTCTGATAGGGCAATTGTGTGCGTTGAGCGGCCCAACAGCCCGCGATATTGCAGGCGCAATTCCCCTGCTTCCTGATCCAAGATGACCAACAGCTCTTTGCTTAGCAGCAAGATGCCCACACCGATGAGCAAGAACAGCACAGTGAAAATGTCAAACTGTTGGAACAAGATCCAAATGCTGAATGCGCTCCACAGCCCGCCAAACAGCCACAAGCCAATGGGTTGATCTTTGAAGATCAATAGCTTTGATTGGGAATTGTTCGAGTTCATATCTATATTATACGTTAAATCCAAAACAAAGAGACGTTGCAACAGCTGCAACGTCTCTGGGATGGGGGAACGAATGACGGCTATTTGGACAGGAAAGTCAGGCTGCGCATGATGTCATCCACCTCAGTCAGGTAGCGGTCCAATGTGTCCTTATCCGGGGCGGTGACCTCAGCCATGATCATGATATCGTTGCTTACAAACATATAGGCGCGTGAGTAAACGAAAACTTTCTTGCCATCCTCGTATGTTTCATGATGGCTCGTGTAGGTCTCGCAGGTTTCCTTGCTGTTGCGAAGCGAGCCCTTCTCCAAGCGTTCCATTTTCAGCCCTTCTTGCTCATGTATTTTTGCCCAAGCATTCACCAAAATCTGTGGTGTGACAGCGCCAGGGAAGGGGTTATCCATGACGTGGAAGTAGACCCAGACATCTGCATCATCCTGGTATGGATACAACGTCAGGTCCACATCCTTGTATTCCATCGGCAACCAATTCGCTGGATAGTCAACGCTGACCTGGTAATTGCCAATGTTTTGGGTGCGTTTTCCATTCACCAGGGGAGGAAGTTGCTTAATGGCGTTGTAGGCTTGTTCGATTAGGGTGAGTTGTTGGGGAGAAAGCTCCTCTTCGTGGTCGAGGATGATCTCCATTGTTTTCAGAAATTCGTCCAGTTGCCCGCTTTTGAACTGAGCCTCGCTCAGGGCTTTGTAGCTGTTCAGGTCGTAGGGGTCAATTTCAAGCGCCTTTGTTGCCTGTTCAATGCTGGTTTGATACTCTTTGTTTAGCAGGGCAATCCTGGCCAGGTGAGTATAGGCTTCACTTTGGCGAGGGTTAATTTCCAGGGCGCGTTGACAATCGGCAGTCGCCAGGTCAAGTTTCCCGTCCACGACGTATTGACGGGCGCGCTTTTGATAGGCTTCTGGCAGGCGCTCTTGTAGGGCCAGCGCTGCCTCAATATCGTCCATGAAAAGGCTTTCGTTGTCATTGAACAAATATCCTTGGGCGCGCCGCAGCAGGGCATAGGGGTTGCCGGGCTGACGCTGCACAAGCACGGTGGCCGTGGAAAGGATTCGCGCATCATCCTCTTCGGCACCGGCCAGATAATGTTCCATCCAGTACAGATGATTCGATTCAGGCGCAATTTGCCGAACCTGGTCAATTAACTTGCGGGCTTCCTCGATGTCGGTTGCAGTGGGGGCAACGACAAGGTAAGCGTACGTTTTCAGTTGCAGTGCGTCCAGGTTGGTCGGGTGAAGCGCCAGAATCTGATCGGCGTATTGGTGGGCTGTTTTCTTGTCCAGGCGCCACAAGGCAATGTCGCCCCCCAGTGCCATTGCGCAGACAGATTGAGGTTCTTTTTCCAGGCGCGAATTGACCAGCTCTTGCGCCTTGTCTGGGTAGCTTTGCTGGAGATACCAGTACCCCCATGTACATTCGTTGATCAGGTTGGGGTATTCAGCACTCAATTGCTGATAAAGTTCGGCACTGCGATCGTGGAAATAAAGCCGGTTTGCCTGTTTGATTTCAAGGTGGGTGGCGGAGATGGAGTTTGGCGAAATGGCGCGCAAGGCTTGTATTGCACCATCTACATCCTTAAGCTCCCATTCGTCGAAGGCAAACAGCTTTTGCAAGGCAATTGCCGGGAAGAAGTCGGGGTTGATGGATAGTGCTTTGTCAATATCTGTCCAGCAGGCGGGCGGGTTCAACTCCTGCTCAATTTTGGCGCGGCTGTAGAAAAACTCGGGGCGTTCCTCTTCGGCAATTGCACGGTTGGCTTGCTCCAAGCCTTGTTTGGTCTCATAGTTTTTGTCCAGCATGATGCCTTGCACCCAAAAGTTGAAGGGCGAATTGGGGGCAAGGCTGTTCAGGCTTTGCGCATCTTCTTCGGCTGATTTCCAGTCTCTCAGGCTGCTGTAAAGGAAGGCGCGATAGGCAAGTGCCTGTACGTTTTGTGGGTCAAGCTCCAGTGCCCGGTTCAGGTTGGTCAGTCCATCGCGATATTCTTCGCGCCAGGTTTGAAGGGCACCGAGCACCAGGTATGCCTCAGCCAGCGGCTTTGTCTTTGTCAGGGCAGTTTCAGCCATCGCTGCGGCTGTTTTGTAATCGTTTGCCTCATAAGCCAGAAAGGCCTTCAAGGATTCGGAGATCCCGCTTTGCGGGTCGGCCAGCAATGCTTCCTCCGCAGCTTGTTGCAGGTTGCCTTGGGCAAGGTAGATTTGGGTGCGATATTGGTGAATTTCGGTTTGTTGCGGGTCGAGTTGCAAGGCCTCTTCAAAATCTGCCAGGGCGCGGTCGAAGTCATTTTGGGCAAAGTACGCCCGACCACGCAGCGTGAGGAGCTGCGGGATTTGCTTCAGCAGCCCGCTCTGACGATACTTCAACATAGATTCGATGGCGGCGATTGCCTCATCCGGCTGTTCGGCTTGCAAAGCTGCCTCTGCCTTCTCGATCGTCTGCTTTTCGAGCAGCGGCATGCCAATGAAAGCGCCGCCGGCCAGCAGCGCCACAATCAGCACTGGAATGACGATGATCCACCAGCGTCGGCTTTTGCGAGGGGTGTCTTTTTCGTCCTGCACGGGAAGATGGGTTGGTTCTTGAGTGGTCATTGGAGGGCCCTTTCAGGGTTGAACGATGGGAGTAAGAGAAATATCAAAAATATAGCTCGTGCCCATTGGTGATGGGGTATAGCCTGTTACGCGGCGGCTGACCAATTCATGCTTAAGGCTGTGACGCAGCGGCACAAGCGCAAAATCTTCCACCAGCAGCTGTTCGGCCTGTTGATAGAGGGCAAGCCGTTTTTCCGGCGATAGTTCGGTGCGTGCCTGTTCCAACAGGGCATCTACCTCGGCGTTGCTGTAACCAGAGACGTTAAACTCGCTTTGACTGTGGAACAGCAGGTCGAGGAAGTTTTCCGGGTCGGGATAGTCGGCGCACCAGCCATAGGAGACGATGTGACCGGGAGACTTGCGCACTTCTTCGCTGAAGGTGGCCGGGTCAATGTATTCGATGGTGATGGAAACATTGAGCGTCTTTTGCCATTGGTCAATGACGGCATTCATCATGTCGCTTGCGCGGCCCGGATAGCCGGAAACGGATAGCACAATCGGCGGCAGGTTGCTGCCATAACGGGATGCAGCCAGGGCGGCGCGGGCGGCCTCAGGATCATAGGCCGGGAAGGTCAACTCGCTGTTATAGCCCGGCATGGCTGGCGGCAGGATGCCATTGGCCGGCACGACCAGATTATCGAAGAATTGTTGATCCAGCGCGGGGCGGTCGAGTGCCAGCGCAAAGGCCTGGCGCACTTTAATGTCGTCCATGGGGGCGCGCTGATTGTTGAACTTGAACATGGTCGTGCACATCATCACGTTACTGCGCAATTCGGCGTGTAGCGGATGGTCTTGCTGCTCAATCTGTTTGGCTTGTTCTGAGCCAATTGACAGGATGTCAATCGCGCCTTCTTCATACAGGCTCAAGGGAGAACCGCCGGGGTTGAAGTCGAACACCAGGTACCGAATGGCGGGCGGCTGGAAGTACTTTTCGTTGCGCTCGAAGACGATGCCTTCTTCGGGGGTGTATGTTTGGATGGTGTAGGGCCCGCTGGAATTGGGTTTGTAGGCCCAGTTGGAATTGGCTTTGACGCTGCTGACATCCATCACAAAGGCAGTTGGGTAGGTCAGCTTGGCAATGAAGTAGGGCTTGGGGCCATCCAGGGTGATTTGCAGGGTGCGCTCATCCATCACCTTCAACCCGCTGATTTGGGTTGCCTTGCCGTCCAGTTTGTCCTTGACGCCGACGATGTCGCCCAAATATGTGCGCGCAGTGGGCGATTGGAGCGCCGGGTCACAGGTGCGCTCCCAGCTATCCTTCACGTCTTGGGCGGTGATGGGCTTGCCGGAGGAGAAGCGCACGCCCTGACGCAGCGTGAAGGTGTAGGTCAATCCGTCGGGGCTGACCTGCCAGCTTTCGGCCAGCTCGGGCACAACCTGCATGGAAGCGGTCAGGCGCACCAGGCCACTGTAGATCAGGCCGATGTAATCGGATGCGGAGGAGGTGTTGAGGGCTGGGTCAAGGTCGCTCGCCTCAGGGTCCCCGCCGAGCTGCACCAGCGTCTGATCGCGATCCAGGTCGTAGCGCATGGGCGGAAAGAGTCTGACGGTGCTGAGCAGCCGTTCCAGGCTTTTCTGCGAGCCATTGAAGCTGCCGGGCTTGCCAAGGATGGCGATGATGTAAGTGCGTTTGGCTTGTAGGGAGACAATGATCCAGGCATCCATTTTTTTGCTGCCCCCGTCAAATTGCAACACCTTCCCATATCCATTGGCGTTTTGCAGCGGGACGGTTGTCATTGGGCCCTGGGCAACGCCTTTGACACCAAGCGCTTCATCAAATACCGTAAATCCATCTTCCAAAGTTGGTTGGCTGTCGCTGACCTCTGAAAAAACGATCAACGTTAATCCGTTGATGGGGTTTTCTAAGACAAAGCTCACGCGATCCTCTCCAAGGAGTTTCCATCCGGGGGCGACCAGCGAAATGCCCATCTCATATTGGTTGAGGAATCCCTCGGGGATTGCGGTTGGGCGCGGGGTAGCTGTTGCTGTGGCTGTGGCGGTGGCTGTTGGGCTGGGCTGTGGGCTGGCCGTGACGCTTGCTGTGGCGCTGGCTGTCGGTGCTGCGCGGGTGGCTTCTGCTGTGGGGGTGATTCGTTGACAGCTGCCAAGCAGCAACGCAAAGAGGGTTATGCAGCAAAAGATGCGCATGCGGTTAGACATTGAGATCTCTCCTTCGGTTTTGCAGATGAAGATGACAAACAGGTCAGTGATAGTCAGTGCTGAACGAGAAATAAGTCGTAGGTCCTGCTATGGTTCAAGCGACACATCCAGGATATAGGCAGTGTGTATGGGCGAAAGGACGTAGCCGCGCAGCCGTGGGTTGACGAGCATGAATTGTTTGGAATGGAACATTGGCAGGGTTGCTGTGTCATCAATCAGCAATTGCTCAGCCTGTTGATAGATCTGCAACCGTTTGACCGGGTCGCTTTCGGTGCGGGCCTGCTCCAGCAAGCGATTGACCGCATCGTTGTTATACCCGGCCGCGTTGAACTCGCTTTGGCCATGATAGAGCACGTCGAGGAAGTTTTGCGGATCGGGGTAGTCGGCGCACCAACTGTAATACACCATGTGACCGGGGTTTTTGCGCACTTCTTCCGTATATCGGCTTGGGTCAACCGATTCAATTGTCACCTGAACGCCCAAAACCGAATTCCAGGAAGAGACCATGGCGTTGACGGCATCGCTGACCTGCCCCGGGTAGCCGGAAATGGAGAGCACAATTGGCGGCAGGTTGCCAGCGTAGCGAGAATCGGCCAGGGCTTTTTGCGCTGCAGCAGCATTGAAACGTGGGGCGCTCAGGCTGCTGTTGAAGCCCGGCATCGCGGGCGGCAAGATGCTGTTGGCAACCAGCAATTGATCTTCGAAAATACGTTGATTGATATCCGCAGGGTCCATGGCGAGCGCAAAGGCGCGGCGCACGTTGGGGTCGTCCATCGGGGGGCGTTGATTGTTGAATTGCAACAGGGTTGTGCACAGCGTGACACCGCTTTGCAATTGGTCATGCAAAGGGTGCTCGGGCTTGCTCACCAACGCAGCATCGCTGGTGCTCAGCGGCAGCAAGTCAAGCAGACCTTCTTCATACAGGCTCAAGGGAGAACCGCCGGGGTTGAAGTCGAACACCAGATAGGGGATGGCGGGTGGATTGAAGTAGTTCGGGTTGCGTTCAAAGACGATGCCTTCTTCTGGTTCGTATTTTTGGATGCGGTAGGGCCCGCTTGAATCAGCCTTGAAGACCCAATCTTTCTGCTCCCCTTGAGCGGCCTGGGTGTTCATCACAAAGGCAGTTGGGTAGGTCAGCTTGGCAATGAAGTACGGCTTGGGGCCATCCAGGGTGATTTGCAGGGTGCGCTCATCCATCACCTTCAACCCGCTGATTTGGGTTGCCTTGCCGTCCAGTTTGTCCTTGACGCCGACGATGTCGCCCAAATATGTGCGCGCAGTGGGCGATTGGAGCGCCGGGTCACAGGTGCGCTCCCAGCTATCCTTCACGTCTTGGGCGGTGATGGGCTTGCCGGAGGAGAAGCGCACGCCCTGACGCAGCGTGAAGGTGTAGGTCAATCCGTCGGGGCTGACCTGCCAGCTTTCGGCCAGTTCGGGCACGACTTGCATGGAAGCAGTCAGGCGCACCAGGCCGTTGTAGAGCAGGCCAACATAATCGGCGGCGGAACTGCTGCTGGTTGCCGGGTCGAGATCAATGATTTCGGGGTCACGGCCCAGCTGCACCAGCGTCTGATTGTGGTCTAACCCATAGGGGGTGGGGACAAAGGTGTGCAAGCTGCGCATGATTTTTTCAAGGTCGGCTTGCGATGTTTCAATCGTTTTTGATTGTCCAATAAAGACGACGAAATAAGCTCGTTTGCCCTGTTGAGCAACCATGACATAACTGCCAACTTCGCCATCCGTGGTGCGAAAGTTGATCATTTTGGCCTGGGCAATCAGGCTGCCCTCCAGGGCAATTTCATGTGCTTCTCCACGTTGGCTGACGGGCTGACCGAATAGTTCAGTTTCATACAAGGTGAACAGCTCTTCAAAGCTGAGCGGTTCATCATTCGAAAACGAGGTGGCGTATAGGAGCGTCATGCTTTGTGGGTTGATGACAACCACATCGTTGCTGCTTTGTTGACTGATTTCCCATGGGCTTGGGGCAATCAGGGCGAAACCGCCCTTGCTGACCGAGATCCACCCTTCCGGTGTGGGGGTGGCAGTAGCTGTGGCGATCGCTGTGGCAGTGGGGCTGTTGGTCGCTGTCAGGGTAGCAGCAGCTGTGGGGGCAGTGGTGGCTGTGGGGGTTGTGGGGGCAGCCGTCAGGTTACATCCCAGACTGAGCAGCAGGCTCAAAAATAGCACACACAGCTGCTCACAAGAACGGCGTAAATGGGACATGGTTTTACTCTTTTCGGGGTGAATTGCGGCGCACAAGGAAGAAGACACTTGCGCCAAGCAAAAATACGACAAACACGATTCCCAGCCCCACCAGGCAAGACAGTGGAACCATGCTTGGCGTTGCAGGGGTGGGACGGAGTGAGGTTGGGGTAGCAGCGATTGTGGCCGGGGGCTGTGTGAGGCTGCTTTCGGCCTGGGTTGGGGGCAGGGGCGTGGCGCTGTCCGGCGTCGGGGTGGGGGTTGCGGTTGCAGGGCTGCCATACGCCTGAGTCCACAATGCCAGGGTGGGGATGGGGGTGCGGGTGGCGGCGCCGCCGATTGGCGTGGCACTGCTGCGCGTTCGCTCGCTGATGGTGTAGCCCATCGAGGCGAGCCAGCGCCGATTGAGTTCATAGGTATCCAGGCCGTAGACTGTTTGCAAGGCGTCATCAATTTTTCGGCCTTGTTTTAGCTCACCCAGCAGCGCATCCATTTTTTGTGGGCCATATTCTGTGATCATGAAATGCACTACCATGCCGCTTTGGGCGTAGGCCAGGCTGGCGCGCTGCGGGTTGGCCGGAAAGCCGTTTGCCAGGCTTTCGAGCGAATCCAGGCTTTGATTGCGCAGGGCATTTTCTACCAGTTTCTGATCGCTGAGGCTGGTTGGCCCTTCGGCATAGACGGACAAGCCCTCGGATAGCCAGGTGGGCATGCTGCCGCCTTTGCAATTGAACACGCGCTCGCCGGTCACCAGGTGACCCAGTTCGTGCGGCACAACCTCAGCCATCCAATCATCCTGACCAGGGGCAATGCCGACCAGGATAATGTTGTATTCCACAACCGCTACCCCGCCAGTCCATTCCGGCAGGTAGTGCAGTGCATCGCGCACTCCCTCTGCGGAGGGGTAAGCAACGATCAACACGTTTTGTGGTCGGGGAATGCCGGCCTCGCCCGCCAGGCGTTCCAGGCTGCTGACCGCTGTGCTCAGCAGGGCTTGCCCAAACTTCGTGTCGCCTTCAATCCATTGCACGGCGACGCCGTTGGCTTGCAGCCTTTTCCATTGATAGCGTTGATCTTGCACGGTTTGGGTTTGGGCTTCGCTTAGCAAGCGATTGCCCGATTGGTCTATAATTTCCCACTGCCAGGAAAGCACCGCACCGGGCGGCAACGAGCTAAAGCGCGATAATTCAATTTGCCATTCGGCTTCGATTTGGTTCCCGGCTGTGATGCTGATTGGTTTGCGCACCTGATTGGTTTGACAGGTGCTGGCATTGGTGCTGTAGAACAGCGTGACGCTTGCGATTGGGCTATCGGAACGGGCCTGCAGGGCAAAGGTTAGCCTGTCCGGGTAGTCAACCTGCAAGGAATTGTGCAAGATTTCAATGGCTGCCTGTGCCTGGACGGCCTGCACCGCATTGCAGACAAGCAACATGGCTAGCAAACAAGACGCAAACCTGATCCATTGTGTTTTCAAGGAATTCTCCAGAACTCGATAACCGCCAGAACAACGTTTTTATTATATCAGCGTTTTCTCCAACGAGCGGCTGTTTTCGGCCCAATCTGTTTAAAAAAACACGCCCCGTTTGCAAAGCGGGGCGTGTGACCCAAGCAGGAAAAAATCAGGGCAATGGCAGAGTGAAAATCCAGGGCCCGGGGAAGGTGTAGCCAAGAGCCTCTTTGACCAATTGGTAGACCTGTTCATCGCTCATGCCATCCGGGCGCTGCAAGATGTTCCATCCGCCACCGCCGCCACCGTTGGCGCTGAAGGTGTATTGCTCCACCTGAATGCCCTGAGCGGCCAGTTTTTGCTGGGCAGCGGCCCATGCTTCGTTTGGAATTGCCTCGGGGATGGAATTCTCCAGCCCAGGGATGATCAGCGTGAGCGTGCCTTGCGGTTGCTGAACGCTGCCGATGGGGAAGCCCAGCGCAATGCAGCGGTCAGCGGGTTGTGAAGGGCTGAAGTTGCCCTGCGGGTCGAGGGGGATACCGGCATCGGCATCTTGCAGCAGGACATAATCCAACAGGGCAACCCCCTGGAGTTGGGTATCGGCGGCTACACCCCAATCGCTGCCTGGGCCGCGGGTTGGTTTGTCATAGCAGAGGATGACGCGGGTGTAGGAAGGCGCAATATCTGCTTTTTCCAGGCGCAACGTGAGGCCATTGGCTGTCACCGCTTGCACATCGTTGATTTCAGTTGCCGGGTAAACGGGCAGGCTGATTTGGAATTGGAAGGCCGCTAGCACGGTTTGCCAGTCGTTGATGTCTTGAATGGGCAGGTTCAGGGTGAGCTGAACCGTGTCCTCTGCCAGACGGTTCTGTGCGTTGAAGATGAGCAGGTAGGTGTTGCCATCCTGGCTGGATGGTTGCGCGGTGTTCAAATCCAAAGTCTGGCCATTGCTGGTTTGCAGGGTTGCCCCCCACAACGTGTAGGTTGATTGCCAACCGCTGAAGTGCAGTTGCATGGCAACGCGCTGTGCATCGGCATAGGCCCAATCGAGCGTGACAGTCACCGGCCCGGCGGCTTGGGCGGCAAGCGGCGTCGCTGTGGGGTGTGGGGAGATAGCAGCAGGCAATGTGGGGGCCTCGGCGTAAAATTCCCATGTGCTGCCTGCGGCAGGGGTCAGCGTCAGGTGCAAGGCTTCGCTCTGTTCGTTGTTGGGCAGGTCAAAGTGCAGGTCGGCGCAGGCAGGGGCCTGTGGCACAGGCTGCGGCTGACCTTGCAGACCTGATCGCAGGCGCGGTGCCTGCCCAAGCGGGCCCAACTCAGCTGCGATTGTCAGGTTTGACCAATCGGGTGTTGGGCCTTCTGCTGCGCACACTCGCGCCCAGCTGCTTTGCGGCCCAAGCACCACGGCTTTCAGGTCGAGTTGCCGATCATCCACACGCACGCTTTGAATGTATTCTCCGGTTGGCATTCGTCCATCTTCAATCGGTAGCTCGGTTAAGTCAAATGTTGGGCCAGCTTGCTCTTCCAGGCCGAATTGCAGGCTTAAGCCGTTGCCACTGACGGGAAGATTCCAGAAGGCGCGATAGAGCCCTGTCCATTGGCTGCTTTCCTGCCACAGCCACAGGATCTGTCCCTGCGGTTCGATCTGCCTGCCACCGATTTGGATGTTGGGCAAGGTGGGCATGTTGGGGCTGCCGCTCATGCTGAAGCCCAATTGCACGCCACCCCGGTTGATTTGCAGCCATTCCAACGTCCAGGTGACGCCTTGAACGGTTTGGGTTTGCCCCAACACATGCAGCGGGGCTTCGGGGAGCATGGCCGGTGTGGGCAGCTGTGGCTGCAAGGTGGGGTTGGCGGTTTGCTGCACCGGGTTGACCAACCCGGCCTCTTGCACGGCTTCAATGCCGGGGTCGCCAAACACGGCGCGGTACACGGCGTAGCCAACGCCGGTAATCAAGCCAAGCCCAAGGATGACGGCCAACACCGTCACGACAAGTTTCAATTTCATGTTCTTTTTCTCCTGTGGTTGCAGGCGTGCCAGAATTTCGGGCAGCAGGTCGCGGTTGTCGGGGATGTGTTGCCGGGCGGCATCATCCAACAGGGTTGAAATGCGGGAAGGTTTCATGGTTCGTTCCTTTCCAGCAGGGTGCGCAGACGGGCGCGGGCTGCGTTGAGCAGCCATTTGATCGTGCCGGGTGCGGCTTGCAGGTTTTCGGCCATCTCCTGTTCGCTCATTTGCAGGTAGTAACGCTGTACAATCGCGGCTCGCTGACGCGCCGGCAGGCGCTTGAGGGCTTGCAGCACTTCGTTCCGCAATTCGGCAGCCTGCACCAGGCTTTCGGGGTCTGGCATTTCTGTCAGCCACTGCTCGAAATCAGGCGTTGCATCGGGTTCGATTGGCCTCAGGCGGGCGTTGGACTGCGCCCGGTTCAGGGCGGCATGGACGACGCTGCGCATCAAGTAGGGGCCAAAGGGGCGGGTTTCATCAAAACGTTGAATCTGACGATAGAGGCGCAGGAAAGTTTCTTGCACCACATCTTCTGCCTGCGCTTCGTCCTGCAGGATCAAAAACGCGGCCCGCATTGCCCGCACCTGATAGCGCGTCACCAGCGTTTCCAGCCCACTGATTTGACCGCGTTTGAGGCACTGAATGGCTTTTTGTTCTTCTAGCAAAAGGGTTTCGTTTGGAGCGCTCACATTCTATATACAATCAACCGATGCAAAAGGTTGGCCTTTTTATTATATTCGTGGCCAATCAAAATGGCATCGGTTTGAAAATTTCGTATAATCAGGCTATGAGTCGTTTTCGTTTACAGCTGTCGCGCCTGTGTATTGGTTTGGTGCTGTTTTTCAACGTGCAATGTGCCCTGGCGTTTTTGTTTCAGCCTGAGGCCTATGTTGGTGGCTTTGAGCTGAGCGGTGCGCCCGGTGAGGGAATGGTGCGCGGAATGGGGCTGCTGTTTTTGATGTGGAACGTGCCCTATGCGGTTGCGCTATGGCATCCGCAGCGGCAACGCGTGTCGCTCTATGAGGCGATTGTCATGCAGGCGTTGGGAGCGGTGGGCGAGACGCTGCTGCTGACCCTGACCCTGCCGCCCGGGCATGAGCTGTTGCGCCTGACGGTGCAGCGCTTCATGCTGTTCGATTATGGCGGCTTATTGCTCTTGCTGTTGGCCCTGACGTTGTCCGGCGCGCGGGGGCAGCCCAAATAAGCCGCCGTTCCTGACTGTCTTTGGCGATCGTTTTGTATCAGTGACTTTCACCTGACGCAGCGCAAACCCGAATGGAGCATTGTCAGGCGCTGACTTTGCCTGACTTGGTCGGGCAACCCACAATTCCTTCTAGTCCACTTTGTTGGACTGCGCGCCGGTGTATTCGTGCCGGAAGAGGGCGATCCATTCCACATGTAGCTCAAACGAGCCGCTTTGTCGGTCGGCGATGACGAAGCCGAGCGAATAGATATGTCCAAGCGGCAGGGGCGGGGCACCCATCACCTTCCAATTGCGGAAGATGGGGATGAATTCTTCAAACAATAGCGAGTATTCGCGCCAATCCCCTGCTGTGGTTTGGAAAGCAGCCTGATAGGAGAGCCCATCCAACTCGTCGTTGGGGCGCAAGCGCAGATGATAGCGTTTGCCATCGCCGCGCACCCGCAGCAACAGGCCATGCCAGCCATGCAGACTGATGCGGTGCGGTGCACAACGGATGGAAGCAAACCCGCCGCGCGCCCCGCAGTGCAATTGCCCGCGAAAGCACAACACACCCTCATGAATTTGCATCACCTCGGCGGTTGAATGACCGCCCATCACCGTGTCGGTGATGGGCTGCCAGTTGCAGGAGAGGTTGGGTTGCGAAAAGTCAAACAGAACGGATGAATTTTTTAAGTGCATATCCCTAAGCATACCGCCTGAGGAGATACAAAGCAAGCGCTTGTAGAGGCTTTTTAGGCGTTGGCTAGCTTTTGCTCCGCAGTGCGATAGGCATCACCGATTGCTGCCGCACTGACGACGATCATATAAAAGCCAACAGCAACCGCTGCAATCGGCGCCAGGCAACAGAATACAATCGAGAGGTAGAGCGCATAAAAGCCGAGGTAGAGCGCACTGCTAACCCCAACCACGACGATCAGCGCTGCCACAAAACCGGCCCAATTGGCGCGCAACACCCGCCACCATTCGTTGATGCGAAAGGCGGCCTTGAATTCTTGTTTGACGGCTACATGAGTCAGCATGGGCGGCATCAGGATGGCATAGACCCCGCTTAGCAGCAGGATGACGGCGATGGAAACAAAGAACATCAGCTCACCGATGATGAAGAACCAAATGCCCAGCCTCATTTCCGAATCCGACATGGGGATCACCATGAAGGAGGGAATCAGAATGAATAAGTAGCTTAGCAAAAACAGCATCAGCAGCGGCAGCTCGTAAATTAGCAGAGCGCCGAACAGGCGCAAGCCCTCTTTGAGCAGCTCGCCCCAGTCCTGCCATTCGGGCATTTCAAGTTTATCCTGCTGGACGACGTTGCGGATGACGCGCGCCATGTAGCCATAGACGAACAGGGTCGGCACAACTGGAATGATGAAGTTGCCCAACAGGATGAGCATCCCAAAGAGCAGGTTCTTGCGGGCAGCCTGGTCTTTGAGCGGAAAGATCAGCAGACGACGAATTTCATTGGTCACGGAGTTCATGAGCATTCCCTGGATTGAAAGATGATTGGATTATAGCACTGCTTGCAAGGACTGAGACCAGGTTCTGTGTGAGCCTTTCCGCAGGGGCCATTTTGGGGGCAACTGCGTTGCGCGACAAATACATAGCGGATATAGATTGTCAAATTTTGTCACATCGGGTACAATGTTTACTTAGATCATCCCCTTTTTTATTTGTAAGGAGTTCCTATGTCCAAGCCCCTGTTTGACTTTCAAGCCGAGTTTTTGCTCGGGATTGACGAAATTGATGCTGAGCACCGCACCCTGGTGGATTTGCTCAACGAGACGCACGCCTTGATCAGTGAGGGACAGCGTGAGGCGGCCCGCACCCGCTTTGTTGAGACGCTTTCGGCTTATGTCAACCAACATTTTGCCAATGAGGAAGCTTTTATGGAGCGGATTGGCTTCCCCGGCATTGAAGATCACCGCAAGATTCATGAGAACTTCAAGGCTTCGTTCAACGATCTCAAGCCGTTAATTGAGACCTATGACGATGAAGCCTTTCGCAAGGCGTTGGGCGATGCCTTTTCGTGGATTGTGATGCACATCGGCAAGACCGATCGGCGCTATGCCCGCTTTTACCTGGAGAACCGCCCCGCCTAAAGGGGAGTGACCGATTCAACTTTGCAACAGCCCGCCTTGGTTGGGCTGTTGTATTTAAGCGATATAATTGCCCTATGAACATAGATTTCCATGTACACACTTCCCCCCGTTCTTCGTGTGCCTGGGCCAGTGCGCAGGAGCAGGCACAGGCCGCACAACAAGCAGGCTTGCAGGGCATTGTCTTTACCGATCATCATTGCCTGACCCCCGCGCAAGAATTGCAGGCGCTTGAGCAGCAGTTTGCCCCCCTGCGGGTTTGGGGCGGGGTGGAAGTTTCGCTGGGCGAAGATTTTTTGGTCTTGGGCATTCATCATCCGGCGCTGGAAAGCTCTGAGTGGAACTACCCGGATTTGTGGCGTTTTGTCCGCCAACAGGGCGGTTACCTGGTGTTGGCACACCCTTTCCGCTATGCAAATTCAATCCGTGCCGAGATTGATCGCTTCCCACCCGATGCGATTGAGCTGCATTCGCACAATACCCCGGTAGCCCGCGCCCAAGAGATTTTGGCCATAGCCCAGCGTTTGGGCTGTGCGGTCCTGTCCAATTCAGATGCGCATGTCTGCGCTCATTTGGGCAAGTATTACAACCATTTCTCTGTGCCCGTTGGTCAGGGGGCGGACCTGTTGGAGCTGCTGCGTTGTGCGCCTGCTGCGCTTTTCTACGATGGTCAGGTGCACCCTTACCCCATCGAACGCGAGTGCGCCGATGAACATTGACCCTGTGCGCGAGGTGTCCTCAGAGCTTGTCGAGGCGGTGACGCGCTTGTTGCCGCAACTTTCCCCTTCCTCGCCCCTGCCGGATGCGGCGTTTTTGACGCACATGCTGGCGCAACCCGGCTGCACGCTGTTTGTTGCCCGACCGGATGCGCAGCAGCCAATCGTTGGCATGGCAACGCTGATTCTCTTCCACACGCCGACCGGCAGCCATGCCTGGCTGGAAGATGTGGTGGTGGATCAGGCCTGGCGCGGGCAGGGCATTGGTGAGCAATTGACGCGCGCCTGTATGGCAGCTGCGGCTCAACAAGGCGCCAAAAGCCTCAGCCTGACCTCGCGCCCGGCGCGTGTGGCGGCCAATCGGCTATATCAGCGGCTCGGTTTTCAGCCCTGGCAGACGAATGTCTATCGCCTCTTGTTTGAATGATCGTTGCGCTGCTCTTTTTCGGCTTTTTCTTGTTGGTCACTTTGCCCTTCGGCTGGGCGGTGCTGCGGTGGCTCGGGTGTGACGACTTGCCGCCGCTGCCCTGGCTCTCCCTGACCGGGCTGGCCGTGCTGATTGCCCTGGCGGCGGCGCTTTCGCTGGTCTGGTCTTTGGATTTTCGCCCCTGGCTGCTGATTTTGCCGCTTGCGGGGGGCCTGTGGTGGCAATGGCTGCGGCGAGAACCGTTCCCGCGCCTCAGCTTGGCCTGGGGCTGGCCGCTGTTGGCGCTGGCCTTGCTTTCTGTTTTGCAAAACGCACTCGCTCCGGCTGCCAACTCCGATACCGGTTTGTACCATGCTCAGGCCATCCGTTGGATTGAGACACAGCCGGTTGTGCCCGGGCTTGGCAACCTGCACGCTCGCCTGGCGTTCAATTCCAACTGGTATGTGGGGGGGGCGCTGTTTAGCTTTGCCTTTTTGCGCCCCTCGGCGCAGCTCTCGCTGCACCTCTTGCCGGGGGCGTTGTTTGCCTTGTTCGTGTGGGAAATGGGGCGGGGGTTGCGCCTGACCTCGTTGGCCGATGCGTTGCGCCTGTTGTTGTTGCCGGCGGCGTTTTACACCCTGGGGTCTGAAATCTCTTCCCCGGGCACCGATTTGCCGGTTACCCTGCTCACCTGGCTGTTGGCGGTGCTGTGGCTTGATATGTATGCCCCCGGGCGACGCTTCCCGCGGCGCGCCGGGCAGTTGTTGCTGATTTTGCTGCCGGTTTTTGCCGTCACGCTGAAGCTTTCTGCCTTGCCGCTGCTGCTTTTCAGCCTCAGCGAACTGTTGCGCCTGGCCTGGCAGCGCGCCGTTCGTCCGTTGTTGGCCTTGCTGCCGGTGGGGCTGTTGTTGCTGTTGCCCTGGCTGGCGCGCAGCGTGATTCTTTCGGGCTATCCTTTCTTTCCGCAGACGGCGTTCAACTGGTTTGGGCCGGATTGGAAGCTGCCGCTAGAAGAGGCGCTTTTTCGGCAGGGCGAAATCATCGCCTGGGCGCGCCTGCCCGGCGAGCCGACACAGGCAGTGCTGGCCATGCCGCTGCGCGTTTGGGCGTTGCGTTGGCTGGCTGAGCTGACGCGCAACCAACGCCTGCTGGTGGGCGCTGCTGCACTGTCGCCTTTGCTGGTGTTGGGGCTGACGCCCTGGCTGCGCACGCTGCGCTCGACCTGGCTGCTGATCGCCTTTGCCGGGGCAGGCCTGGCTTTTTGGTTTTTCAGCGCACCGGCGTTGCGCTTTGGGTATGGCTGGCTGATGCTGTTGGCCTTGTTGCCTGTTGCTGCGGTGCTGGCACAGGTGCAGGCCTTTTTGCGTCGTTTGGATCAGCTGCGCCCCAAACGGCGGCGTTGGTTGTTGTTGGCTTTGCGTAGCTTGCCGCTGTTCTTGCTGATTGGCTTGATGGCCTATCAGAGTTTCTTCCTGGCACGCTCCTTCGATGCTGCACAGCTGCGTTCGACCTGGCTTTTGCCGGCGCCCTATCCATCCTTGCCGACTGAGCCGTGCACCCTGGCCGATGGCACCCGTTTATGGCAGGCACAGCAATATTTGCAGTGTTGGTATGAGCCGTTCCCCTGTGTGCCGGTTTGCCCAGATGATGTGGTGCAGCGGCAAAATGGGCGCGGCTTTCGCCCGTTGACGCCCTGAGCGCTTTGGGATGGTATAATCTTTCATCATGCAGTCTTCCCCCCTTCGTCAAATTGCACGAGCCGCCGGGACGGTGATGGTTGCCTTCCTGATTACGCAAATCATCGGTGTGTTACGCGGTATTTTGATCTATCGCACCTTTGGCACGTCGGCTGATTTGGATTCGTTCAACGCTGCCAACCGTGTGGCCGAATTGCTGTTCAACCTGATGGCGGGTGGGGCTTTGGGGTCGGCCTTCATCCCTACCTTCACCGGTTTGCTGGCGCAGGAACGCCGCGCCGAGGCCTGGAAGCTGGCTTCGGCAATTGCCAACTTGTTGCTGTTGGTGCTGACGCTTGTGGCCGGTCTGGTGGCTTTGTTTGCGCCGCAGGTTGTGCGCTATGGTTTGTTTATCCTTGCGCCCGATTTGCCCGCCGGTCAGGAGGCGCTGACCGTGGCGCTTTTGCGCATTCAATTGCCGACGGTGGTCATCTTTGGCCTGAGCGGCCTGGTGATGGGCATTCTCAATGCTCATCAGCGCTTTTGGGTGCCGGCCATCGCTCCGGCGATGTATTCGCTCGGTCAGATCGCCGGGGTGCTTTTCCTGCCGGCAGAGTGGGGCATTGTTCGCCTGGCGGTGGGTGTTTTGTTTGGCTCATTGTTTCACTTGCTGGTGCAGTCGCCGCTGTTGTTGCGCCTGGGCGGCAGTTATAGCCTGGTGTTGGGGCTGCGCATGCGGGAGGTGCGGCAGGTGATGCTGCTGATGGGCCCGCGCATTTTGGGCGTGGCCGTGGTGCAAATCAATTTCATTGCCAACACCATCATTGCCCTGTCTTTGCCAGCCGGCAGTGTTTCGGCGATCTCGCTGGCTTTTGCGCTGATGCTGATGCCGCAGGCGGCCATTGCCCAATCGGTGGCGATTGCGGCGCTGCCGACGTTTTCGGCGCAGGTAGCCCTGGGGCGGTTGGATCAGTTGCGCCATTCGCTGGCGGGTAGCTTGCGCGGCGTTTTGCTGCTTTCCATTCCGGCTGCTCTGGGCTTGATCATGTTGCGCGTACCGTTGGTGCGTTTCTTATATGAGGGGGGCGAGTTTACCGCTGCTTCTACCCGACTGGTGGCCTGGGCCTTGCTTTGGTATGCGGCTGGTTTGCTCGGTCATGCGGTGGTCGAGATTCTCAGCCGCACCTTTTATGCGCTGCATGATACACGCACCCCGGTGATGGTCGGCGTCGCCGCCATGTCGCTTAACATCCTGCTCAGCCTGAGCCTGCCAGCTGGGTTTTTGCGCCTGGGGTGGGCGCCGCATGGCGGGTTGGCTCTGGCCAATTCATTCGCCACGGCGTTGGAGGCGATCATTTTGCTGGTGCTGATGCGCCGCCGGTTGGGCGGCCTGGAGGGGCGCCGCATCGCTCAGGCGGTGTGGCAGGCAACCCTGGCGGTGCTGGCGATGAGCCTTGCCCTGTTGGGGTGGTTGCGTTGGGCGGCGGCCCTTTCCCCGGCCTGGTTGACTTTGGGCGGCGTGTTGCTGGGGGCGGCGGTCTATTTGGCCATGGCGGCGTTGTTGCGCGTGGAAGAACTGCACATGCTCTTGCGGCGTGTGTTGCGACGATAACCCTTTGCTTTCAGGAGGTTCTCATGTCAGAAGTTTCAGATGGAATTGGTCGTGAATTCATGCGTCTGACGCAACATCGTTACCTGCCCCCCTCGGCGCAGAGTCAGGGTTTGCCGCAGCCGGCACTGGAGCTGCCCTATCCGTTGGACGCGCCGCTGATTGCCCTGCCCGATCCGAAGGAACTGTCACTGCCGCCGCTTGACCTGCGTCAGGTGATTGAGCAGCGCGTGACGGTGCGCACCTATGCCGAGGAGCCGCTTTCGCTGGGCGAGTTGTCCTTCTTGCTTTGGGCCACCCAAGGGGTCAAAGAGGTGACGCATCGTCCGGTGACGCTGCGCACGGTGCCTTCTGCTGGGGCGCGCCATGCGTTTGAGACGTATCTGCTCGTCAATCGCGTGGAGGGGTTGCAAGCGGGGCTGTATCGTTACGTGGCACTGGAAAACGCGCTCTTGCCGGTGCGGTTGGATGCCGAAATGGTTGAGGTGATCACCAAGGGCTGTTACGATCAGCGACAGGTGCGCGGCAGCGCGGTGACTTTCATTTGGGTGGCAATCACCGAGCGCATGACCTGGCGTTATGGCGAGCGCGGTTATCGCTATCTGTTGTTGGATGCTGGTCATGTGTGCCAGAATCTCTACCTGGCCGCCGAGCCGCTCAATTGCGGCGTATGTGCGATTGCCGCCTATGAGGACGAGGTGCTCAATCAGGCGTTGGGGCTGGATGGCGAAGCACAATTCGTCATCTATTTGGCTTCGCTTGGACGCCGGACGGCTTGCTAAAATCAACCGCCGCGCAGCTCTTTCAGCACCGTGCGATATTCTTGCACGTTGGGCGGGTTGAGGCTGATGACCGCCTGTACGATGGCGATGGCCGCGGCGCGGTTGCCGCGCGACATGAGCATGTCGGCCAGGTTATCTAGTTCAACCACGGCTTTTTCGATCTCGCCGCTGCGCACATACATATCGGCCAGGCGTTTGCGCAATTCCAGCCGTTCGGGGTATTCGTTGATCAAATCTGAGACGAATTGAATGGCCTCGGCACGTTTGCCAGCATTTTCCATGACGGCCAGGTAGCCATCCAGCTCAGTTGTTGCAACCGAGTCTTGTCCGGTGCGAAAGCTCAGGTCAATCAGGTGGCGGCGGTGCTCGCTGTTTTCGGGCTCCAGTGTGCGCAGCTGCTCGAAGATGCGATAGGCCTGACGCAGGTCAATGCGCTGCATGTCAATATCAGCAATTTGCGTCAAAATCTTCACCGGCCATTCGCGGCTCGTGTTGGATTCTTGCGCCAGGCGCAATGCTGCCACATAGGTTTCGCGCGCCAGGGTTAGTTCGGCCAGGCTGTAATAGATGCTGGCAAGGTCTATGTATTGTTGGATGGCCTCGTCCACGCGCCCTTGTGCAGTCAACAGCTCGATGAGTTGATTGCGCACGTTCAGGTCCATGGGGGCAAGCTGCAAAACGCGTTCCAGCAGGCGGATGGCCTGTGTGGTTTCGCCGCGCAGGCTGTAGAGCTGCGCCACCAATATGAACTTTTGCACAGCCTCGGGCAGGCGTCCCTCTTGGGCCAGCAGCTCGCCGATTTGGATGTGCAGCGGCAGGTAGGTGGGGGCATATTGCAGGGCGTGGAAGGCCTCTTCCATGGCGGAGCTGAGTTTGCCCTTGGCAGCCAGGCGGCGCACATTGGCCAGCGATTCAACAACCTGTCCGCTGTGCGATTCTAGCAGCATTTCTGCCAGTGGCAGCGGCGGGTTGCCCTCGGGTTGTATGGGCAATTGCTGTCGGGCAGTTTGCAGGTAGCGCTTCCAATCCGGGCGCACAACTTGTTCCGCGACAGCGCGACAGATTTTCTTGAAATTTTCTTCGTCCGTTTCGCGGTTTTGGGCGTCAATGATCGGTTCATACAGCTGACTGACCTCATCGGCCAGCTTGGAATCAATGGCTGCCGCATCGGCCAACCGCAGGGCTTGCAGGTAAGCAATGGCCGCCTCGCGATAATTTTGGTTTGACTCGTGAATGCTGCCAATCAGCAGGTTGCAGGCCAGGGCATACGTTGGGTGTTTGATGGCCATTTGCAGGTAACGCAGTGCTTTTTGCGGGTCGCGCTCGACCAGGAGCAAGCCCAGGTCAAACAGTGCAGCGGCTTTGTTCAGGCCGGTATTGACGGCGCGTTCCAATTCTTCGGCTGCCTGAGCGTCCTGACCGTGCGATTGCGAATCAATCACCTGACTGAGGTGCAACAACACCTTGCTACGGTCGTTTTGGCCCATCGTCAGTCCACCTGTGCCGCGCGTCAGGCTGCTGATGCCACGCCGTCCTATCGAGCCGCTGATAGGGGGGTCATCTTCTTGCTCGAATAACAGGGCAGCAATTTCCACCAGGGCGTTTTGTTTGGCCTCCGTGATGGGGTCTGGGGTCGGCGGGGCAGTTTCTTCAACCGGGGCTTGCAACTGTCGCACTTCCGCCATGCGCATGGGGCCGGTGCCGCCGCGCGGGCGCGGCGGTTTGGGCAGCGGCAGGTTGGATTGCAACAAGGATTGTGCGGCGTTGGCATCCACGCTGTCGGGCATTAACTGTAAGGCATATTGCACCAATTGTGCCGCCTTGGCGCGGTCGCCGGCGCTTTGTAAGATGCTGGCCATGGCCAGATATTGTGTCACCGCTTCGGCTTTCCGCCCAGTTTTCTCATAGACGGTGGCCAGGCGCGAGCGGGCTGGAATGTTCTCAGGTTGCATACTCAGCACCTGATTCCAGTTTTGAATCGCTTTCTCCACATCGCGAGCGCGCAGGAATAACTCAGCTGCCTGAATGCTGGCCCGCACGGCCAAATCCACCCGTCCTTGCCGCTCAAAGATGCGCGCCATCTTATCCACCGGAACAGGGTCTTCGGGCGCCAGTTTGGCTGCTTTTTGATAATATTGCAGAGCATCGTTGTATTCGCGCATTTCCAACAACGCCAGCCCCAGGTTGGTGAGCGCTTGCACGTTGTCGGGGAATTCTTCCAATGCCAGGCGATAGTAGCGACTCGCCTGTTCCCAGGCCTGATCCCAGGCGCTGGAATTGCCCTGATTCATCGCTTTTTGGAATGCTTCTTGATTACCTGACATACTTTCTGCCTTTGGAGTTAACGTTTAATGGGCTGCATTTCGCCCCAGTTGGGTCCAAAGCGGGCCTCACTGAGGAGTGGCACGGCCAAAGAATAGACCTTCTCCATTATATCCTGAACAACGTCAGCTGTGGCCTCAATTTCGTTGTCTTTGCACTCCAACACCAGCTCATCATGGACTTGTAAGAGCAGGTTGGCCTGCAATCCGGCGGCTTGCAGTGCAGCGGGCAGGCGAATCATGGCAATTTTGAGCAGGTCAGCAGCTGTGCCTTGGATGGGGGCATTGATTGCTTCGCGCTCTTCGCGGGCGCGCAAGGCCGGGTTGGCATTCGATTGCAGGTTGGGGAAGTAGCGCCGCCGTCCCAGCAGCGTTTCGACATAGCCTTGCCGTGCAGCCAGGCGCCGGATGCCATCCAGGTATTCTTTTACGCCGGGGAAGCGCTCGAAGTAGGCCTTGACGAAGCGTTCCGCCTCGGCCAGGGTCAGGTCGGTGGAGCGGCTCAGCCCGAAAGCGCTCATGCCATAAATTAGCCCAAAGTTGATCGCCTTGGCATGGCGGCGCTGTTCTTTGCTCACTTGCTCCAGTGGAATGCCATAAATGGCGGCTGCGGTTGCGGCGTGAATATCTTGACCGGCCTGGAAGGCGGCAATCATGGCCGCGTCGCCCGACATGGCAGCGACAATGCGCAATTCAATCTGTGAATAATCTACCGACAGCAACTGATGGCCCGGAGCAGCGATGAAGGCCCGCCGCACTTGCTGCCCTAGCTCGCTGCGGATGGGGATGTTTTGCAGGTTGGGGTTGGCAGAGGCCAATCGTCCGGTGACCGAGCCGGTTTGGTTGTAGGAGGTGTGTACTCGCCCGCTCTTGGGGTTGACCTGACGCGGCAGCGCATCCACATAGGTGGATTTGAGCTTGGTCAGCTCGCGGTATTCCAGCAACAGGTCGAGGATGGCGTGTTGCCCGCGCAGCTCTTCGAGCACATCGGCGGAGGTGGAAAAATGGCCGCTAGCGGTGCGCTTCTTGCGGTCGGGCGGCTCAAGCCCCAGGCGCTTGAACAACACGTCTGAAAGCTGTTGGGTCGAGTTGATGTTGAAGGTTGTGCCCGCAGTCCGATAAATATCCTGCTCCAGCCCGTTCAGCCGCTCACTCAGCTCGCCGGACATTTGCTCCAGGAAAGGCACGTCCAGGCGGATGCCGGTGCGTTCCATTTGCGCCAGAACCGGCACAAGTGGCATTTCAATCTCATGCAACAGCCGGTCTGCCTGAAGGGCTTGCAAGCGCTCTTGCAGCAGCGGACGCAGGCGCAGTGGCACGGCAGCATCTGCGGCGGCGTAGGGGGCGACTTCGTCAATGGGCACTTCGCTCATTTTGCGCTGATTCTTGCCCTTGCCAATCAGCGCTTCGATGTGCGTCATCTCCATGCCGAGCCAATCTTCGGCCATGTCTTTCAGGCCCAGGCGGGCATCGGGGTTGATCAGCCATTGGGCAATCATCGTGTCAAAGGCCAACGGAGTCACGTCCAAGCCGTGCTGTGCCAGCACGATGCAATCATATTTGAGGTTTTGGCCGAGCTTGGGTTGCTGTGCATGGGTCAATGCCGGGCGGAGGGCGGCCAGCACCTCTTCGAGCGGTAGTTGTGAGGCTTCCAGGGTGGTGTGACCGACGGGGATATACCAGCCTTCATCGGGCGAGATGGCCAGCGAAATGCCAACCAGGGCGGCTTTCATCGGGTCGGTGTCAGTCGTTTCCGTATCCAGCGCGATCCATTCTGCGGTCTCCAGCGCCTGCACCAGGGCAGAGAGTTCGTCCGGCGTGGTGACGATGCGCGTGCGCAGGTCGGGGCGCGGCGGCTGCCCCAGGCGGCGCAGCGGCTCGCCAAACAGGCTGAGCTGTTGGGTGGGGGTGGGCGCTTGCTCGTTGAATTGTGCGGCGATGGTTTGTAAGCGGCGCAACAGGGTGCGAAATTCCAGCTCGTGGAAGATGGCCTCGGCAGCGGAAAAGTTGAGGTGCGTGGTGCGGGCGCGTTCAATTTCCAGTGAAAGCGGCACGTCGGTGCGGATGGTTGCCAATCTGCGGCTGAGATAAGCTGATTCCCGCCCGGCCTCCAGGCGGGTGCGCACGCGCGGCGTCAACGCCTCCAGGTTGGCGTAAATCGCATCCAGGGTGGGGTATTGTTGCAGCAGCTGCACGGCGGTTTTTTCGCCCACCCCGCTGACACCGGGGATGTTATCCGAGGTGTCGCCGACCAGTGCTTTGTAATCCACAACTTGTTCGGGGCGTACGCCCAGCACTTCGACAACCGTTTCGGGCGTAAAGTCACGCGCTTCGGCCAGTTTGCTGCCAGCCAGGTTGATGATCACGCGGGCGTTGACCAATTGTAGCAAGTCGCGGTCGCCGGTGATGATTTTAACGCCCAGGCCATGTTGTACGGCTTGTTGGGCAATGCTGCCAAGCACATCATCCGCCTCGACGCCTTCCACTTCCAGGCGCGGAATGCCAAAAGCATCTACCAGGCGACGAATGTGCTCGATTTGTGGGCGCAGGTCATCCGGCATTTTGGCGCGCGTCGCCTTATATTCGGGGTAGAGTTCGTTGCGAAAGGTTTTGCCGGTGTCAAAAGCGACGGCGAGATATTCGGGGTGCTCCTGTTCCAACAGGCGTAGCAGCACGCTGGCAAAGCCATAGATGCCAGCGGTTGGTTCGCCCTTGCTGGTCGTCAGGCGTTGGCTGCCGCCGGCGGTCAGGGCATAATAGGCGCGGTAGGCCAGGGCGTGGCCATCAATCAGAAACAGAACGGGAGGCATGAACAGACTCTTTTCTTGATTTTCGGGTGGCCTTTCCCTGACGGCGGCGAGTTTGCTCCATGTATTCGCGCAGCAGGTCCGCAGCGGGGGGTTGTGCCCCGCTCACGATGAGATAGCCGGGCGCCCAAAAATCTTCGGCGGGGTTCTTGAGGTGTGGAAAGGCATGAAAAACGCGCTGCGAGGTTTGTTGACGTAAGGTGCGCACCAATGCGCCGGGAGAAACTGCCGGCGGGACGCGCAACGTCCACTGCAAATATTCTGGGCGGATGGCGATGCCTTCCAGCCGCCAGCCAAACGCAACGCACAGCTCCGGCAGCCATTGGCCGAGTTGGGCGGCTAGCTCGCCGGTTAGGAAGTGTTCGCTAAAGCGCGGCAACAGAATGCAGGTGTAGGCCAGGTAGCTCAAGCCGGGCGCCGCCGGGTCGAGGTCGTTCAGCGCAAGCGGCAGCGCCTCGCTGACGGGTTGCCGCACAATCGGGCGGGTTTCTTCCAGCAAGGTTGCCTGGGCGGGTTGCGTCTCGGCGCAGGGCTCTTCTTCAACAACAAACGACACCACTTCCTGTTCACTTGCCTGAGCGGGGCGCGTCTCTGTGCTGGGCTCTTCTTCAACGACAAGCGACACTACTTCCTGTTCGCTTGCCTGAGCGGGGCGCGTCTCTGTGCTAGGCTCTTGTTCGACGACAAGCGACACCACTTCCTGTTCGCTTGCCTGTGCTGCGGTTGGCGGCTCGGCGATGGCCTCGCTCGTTGCGGGGAGCGAAAATATTTCGGTTTGCCAGAGGGCTGCCTCGCTGTTCGGCTCGGGGTCGGGCGAAGGCATGTCGGAGAGCATGGCAAGAATATCAAGGCGTTCTTGCTCGCTCAGATCGGGGCCTTCCATTTCCTCTTCCTCAGGCGCTGTCGGCGAGACGGCTTCTTCGGGCTGCGGAAGCTGCGGGGCGGTGTTGGTGGCACTTGCCAGGGCGCGCGCCAGTTTGCTGGCTTGTGAGCGGATGCGCGTCAGCGGCATGGAGACATCGTAGACCATGGCCAACACCATCTCCCCAATCAGCGATGTGGCATAGACGAGGAACTCGCCGCCGTTTTCCAGGCGCACAAAGCGCGCCAGGTCCGTTTGGGCATATTTATCCCAGGCACGGCCCATCACGGTGGCAATTTCCTGGGCGGTAGGCTGATCGAGGTGCCCGGCATAGGCCCAAATTTCGGTCCGGCGCGTGATCAGGGCGGCCTGTGCAGAAGATTCCAGCAGCAGGCGGGTGAGGTGTTGCGCAGCGGTGTTCACATCTTGCAACCAGGCCGGGGCAGGCGTTGGGGGCGCAAGCATCGCTGACGCAGGGGCGCTGGGAACGGACAACAAACTTTCAATCACTTCCACAAGGTCGGGCAGGTAGAAGGGTTTGTTCATGTAAGCGTGTGGGCGCAGCCCGGCCATATCGGGGTGTTGGGGGTTGTTTTCGGGCGGGAAGACGATCAGCTTTAGATTGGGGAAGCGCTCCATTAATCGTTGCACCGTTTCGGGGAAGGGCTGATCGCTTAGCTCAGCATCAAGCAATGCCAGGTCGAAGTTCATGCGCTGACTGATGTCTTCAATTTCTTTGCAGGATTGCACGAGACGCACGTAATAGGCACAACATTCCTCCAGGCTGAGCCGCAGCAGCTCGCCGAAGGTGGGGTGTGGAGAAGCGACGAGGATATTTTTGGGCACGTTAAAACTATATCACGCCCGTCGGTTGCAAGCAAGTGCATTTGAGGGTGAAATGCTGCGCCGAGGGAGGCATGACGGGGGATGAGGTGGGCGAGGCTGGGTTGAAGACCGTCATGCCCACCTTGACAATTGCCATGAATGCCATCATAATACAAATGTTCCATTTTTCTGCGGAAAGGCAGGCAATGTCCCCGGTCAATTTTGCGCAAATTCAGCTCCAAATCCGCGAGATGGGTCAATTGGCCCCGCGCGTTGCGCGTGAGCGCCTGGAGCGGGTGGAGCTCGCCCGCCGCTGCCTGGCCGAATTGGCCGAAGAGCTCGACGCCTTGCGCAGCCGTGTGGCGCAGGTTGTTCAACATGCGCCGACCTTGCGCTGCGCCGTCCCGCTGGATCAGCCCCTCACGGCTCACCTGCCGCCTGCCCCGCAGCTGCCGCTGCATTCCCTGCTGGCGGCGGATGGCTCGCAGATCAACCCCAACGCACATGATCCTGAGCCGTTTGGCGTCATCAACGTTGGTGTGTTCATCATGCGCCCTGGCCTGGGCGATGCCCCGCGCGAGGTTGTGCGCAGCCGTTTGCTCTGTCAGGAGGCGCTCTACAATCGCCGCGGTCACTTGCTTTCCGAAGAGGTTGTTGCCCTGCGCCGTGACCTGAGCGAGCGGCAGGAACTGCTGGAGCTGGCGCGCAATCAGCCGGCCCCGGTCTTGACCCTCACCGATGGGCCGTTGGAGCTGTTCCGCGAGCCGCGCGAGGACGAGGATTTTCGGCAGCCGTTTGCCGATTACCTGCATGTGTTGCAAGAACTGGCCGAGGCCGGGGTGATGACTGCCGGTTATGTGGATAAGCCGCGCGCCGACCTGGTGGTGCGTTTGCTGGAGCTGACCTTGCTGCCGCAGGATGCGTTGTCCCGCGCCGGGGTGGATCGTCCGCTGCGTGGCGTGGGTGACACCGATTTGTTTTGGCCACTGCTCGCCCCCGGGGAGCGCACCGCTGTGTTTGCCATTCAATCGGGCCTTTCCAACCGCTTCACCGATCGTCTGGCACTGCACTTCTTTTATCTGAATGTCGGCAGTGCCGCACACCCCTGGTTAGCCCGCGTCGAAATTCCGGCCTGGATGGCCGTTCAACCGCAGTTGCTTGATCTGTTGCAGGCGGCGTTGCTCTGGCAATGCCGGCAGATGGGCGGACGGCCTTACCCCTACGCCTTGCAGCGTGCCCACGAGGTGGCAGTGGTGCGCCTGGAAGAGAAACAACAGTTGGAAGAGATGATCCTGGCGGAGCTGCGCCGTCAGGGGCTGATGGTTGGGGAGCGCTCGCACAAGCAGAGCGGCAAAGATTTGTTGAGCAAGAGGCACCGATGAACAGTATTGAAATTGGACGTTTGTTGCGCGCCAATATCAGCGGTTGTGTGGTTGGCTGTCGTGTGGCGCAAATCAATTTGCCCGCCTTTGGTGCGATGGTGCGCATCCCGCTTGAAGCCGGGCTGGATATCTATGGCCTGATTTACGATATTCGCATTGAAGATGATGGCCTGGTGCGGCAACTCGTTACAACCGAGGGCATCTCAGAAGAGGTGATTCTAGACAATCGTCAGAATCGCAATGTGCCGTTGGAAATTAGCGTCTTGTTTGTTGGCTACGCGGTGAATGGCGAGGTGCGCCATTTGCTGCCGCCCCGTCCGCCGCTGACGCTGGATGCAATGTACCCGTGCAGCGCCGATGAATTGCGGCGCTTCAGTGCGCATGGCCGTTTCGGCTATTTTCGGCATGTGCTGCGCGCCGCCGATCTGCCGCTCGGCGAATTGCTGGCGGCGCATTTGCAGCAGGCGCAGCAGGTGCACCGCGCCGCCGGTGCCCCTGAGTGGATTTCGCAAGCCACGCAAGAGCTGATTACCCTGCTGCGCGACGATTACCCCACCTTGATGGGCGTGTTGGCGGCAATTGGTGAGTGTGCGGAGGGGTGAACCGATGACAACCTATGAAGATGTGATTGGCTATGTGGTCGGCGGCAGCCTGAAGGAAGGGCTGCGGGTGCGCCTGACGGTGCCGCCGCAGGCGGTGCAGGAGGGTAGTTTCGTCGTCATTGAAGATGCCGGTTGGCTCTTCTATGGCCTGGTGACGGATTTGCAGTTGGGGGCAACCGACCCGCGCTTTGCCGATGAGCAGAGCGAGCTGCGCCTGCCCGCACAGGTAGCTGAGCTGTTGCATGGGCAAACGCTTTTCACCACGCTGGCGGTGTTGCCGGCATTGATGATCGAGGCTGGCCCCGACCCGGCCTCGCCCGAGTATCCGGCCTGGCGGGCGGCGCACCCTGACGACGAGAGCCGCACCCTGCCGGTTAAAACGGTGCCGGCGCACCATGCACCGGTGCGCATGGCACAAGCTGGTGACATTGCGCAAATCTTCGGCAAGCCCGGTCACAAGGGCAATTTTGTGCTTGGCTATACCCGCGAGCAAGGGCTGCCGGTGTGCGTGGACCTGGATAAGTTTGTGCAACGTTCTTCGGGCATTTTTGGCGCAACCGGCACGGGCAAATCGTTTCTGACGCGCATCATCCTGGCCGGTCTGATGCAGCACAGAAAAGCTTCGGTGTTGATGTTCGACATGCACAATGAATATGCCTTCGATGACAGTGCGTCTGATACCAATGAGACGGTGGTGGGGCTCAAGACCAAATTTGGCAGCCGGGTGCGGGTTGTGGCTTTGGGGCGCGGTAGCACCATTCGCAACAAAACGCCCGATTTTCACCTGGAGCTGGCCGAGAGCGACATTCAGCCGGAGGATGTGGAGCTGCTCAGCCGCGAGCTGAACCTGAAGGAGACAACTGCCACGACCCTGGACGCGTTGGTACACTCGTTTGGCAGGCAGCGTTGGCTGCACGAGTTTCGCAAGATGCGCGTTGGGGCGCTGGATGAGATTGAGGATGAGAACGGTAAACTGCGCAAGGTGCCGGCTGCCGATAGTGTGGCTGCCTGGGCCAACGAGGTGGGGGTCAATGTCACCGCCGCGGAGGCGTTGCATAGCAAGCTGGGGCGCCTCTTCAACCTGCCCTACCTGGTGGAGCAGCCCGCCGCCGATACGATTGGCGAAATCATCAAAGCGCTCAAGGCCAGTCAGCACGTCATCCTGTCCTTTGCCGGGCATGAGGCCGACCTGGATTATTTGCTGGTGGCCAATTTGCTCACCCGCCGCATTCGTCACGCCTGGGAAGAAGAGACCAATCAGTTTCGCAGTCATGGCGGCACGGCGCCGCATCCGTTGGTGATTGCGGTCGAGGAGGCGCACAAGCTGCTCAACCGCGAGATGGCTTCGCAGACAGCCTTCAGCACGATTGCGCGCGAGCTGCGCAAGTATTACGTGACCCTGCTGATCATTGATCAGCGGCCTTCGCAGATTTATGATGAGGTCATGTCGCAGCTTGGCACGCGCATTTCCGGTTGGCTGGGCGATGAGGCCGATATTCAGGCCGTCCTTTCTGGCCTGGCCGGGCGTGAGGCCTTGCGTGGCATGTTGGCACATTTGCAACCCAAGCAAGAGGTGTTGCTTTTGGGGTGGGGCGTGCCCATGCCGTTGCCGGTGCGCTCGCGCCGCTATGACGCACAATTCTACCGCGAGCTGTTTGGCAATCAGGAGGCAGCGCGCACACAGGCGCAGATCCTCGAAGAATTGGGCTATGGCAGCGAGGAAGAAGGTTAGTAGAGCGGCCAGAACAGCGGCAAGAAGATGAGCATGACAATGAACAGGATGACGGTCAACGGCAGGCCTACTTTGGCATAGTCGCGAAATTTGTAGCCACCCGGCCCCATCACCAACACATTGACCGGATGGCCAAGCGGGGTGATGAAGGCAACCGATGTCCCCAACGTAACTGCCATGGCCAGGGCGCGCGGGTCAGCGCCGCTGACGTAGGCCATTTGGATGGCAATGGGTGCCAAAATGGCCGCGACCGCCGGGCCGTTGATCACCTGCGTGAAGGCAATCGTCACTGCCAATAGCACGGCCAGCAAAAACAGCCCCGAATGGTCACCGATGGCGCGCAGCAGTAACTGCCCAAGCAGTGCAGCGGCGCCGGTTTTATCCAGCGCAATGCCAAGCGGCAACATGCCGGCAATCAGGAAGACGCTCTTCCACTCAACGGCTTGATAGGCCTGATCCATGCTCAGCACGCCCAACAGCACCATCAGGATGGCGCCGCCCAGCATCACTTCGGCAATGGACAGCGAACTGAGCGCAGCGACAAGCAGCGTCAGCAGGAAGAGCAGCGCGGCCAGCAGCGCTTTTTTCGGCTGCGTGACGGTCACGCGCCGGGCCAACACCAACAGTTGCGGCTCTGTTTGCAAAATGGCAATTTTTTCCGGTGGGCCTTGCAGCAAGAGCGCATCGCCAAAGCGCAACGGCATCTCGTTGTGGTTGCTGCGATAGGGGTGTCCCTCGCGCCAGATGGCCAGCACGTTCAGACCATATTTTTCGCGAAAGTGTAGCTCGCGTAACGTTTGCCCAACGAACAACGAACGCGGCGGCAACACGGCCTCGACCAGCGCCAGGGAGGGATGCGGGGTGTGACTGTCCGGCAGCAGCTCCAGCACGGTTTCAAGCGCATGGGGCGCAATCCAATCGGCGCGTCCAAGCAGGTGCAGCACATCGCCGGGTAAGATTTTCGTCTCCGGGCAGATGTTGCTCAGGGTGTGCCCTTCGCGTTGGATGGCAACCAAATTGAGCTTGAAGCGTTCGCGCAATTGGCTATCACGCACCAATTGCCCGGCCAGGGGCGACTCTTTGAACACGCGCCCTTCGATCCGACGTTGCTCAAGCTGATAGAGCGTTTCCAGGTCGGTTTCGGTGTTGCTGTGTGGCTCAGCGATCGGGTGGGCCTGAGCGGGCAGTAGCTTGCGTCCAATCAGCGCCATGTAGAGCGTGCCAAACAGGACGATTGGCAGGCCGACGGCGGCAAAATCGAACAGGCCAAAGCCTTCCAATTTATATTGTTTCAAAATGCCGCTGACGAGGATGTTGGCTGTGGTTAGCAAGGTGGCCATGCCGCCCAGAATGGTGCCAAAGGCCAGGGGCATGAGCAGGCGAGAAGGGCTCACACCGGATTTGCGTCCAATGCCTAAAATGGCCGGCATCAGCACCGAGGCTGCGGCAATGTTGTTCATGAACAGCGACAGCACGGCTCCGGCCAGGGTGACGGTGAGCACCAGGCTGCTTTCGCGTTTGCCGCCCAGTTTGAGCAGTGCTTCGCCCAACATCTCGGTCACGCCGGTGCGGCGCAGCCCCTCAGCCAGCATGAAGATGGCCAAAATGGTGATGACCGCCGAGCGGCTAAAGCCGGAGAAGACCTCTTGAGCGTCAAGCAGGCCGCTCAGGCCAAGCGCCAGCATGACCAGGATGGCAATCACATCGGGGCGCAGTCGGTCGCTCAGAAACAGGAGGATGGCAACAGCCAGGATGAGGAAGACGAAAACCATGAGTTCTTCAAATAGATAGCAACCCACACCTTCAGCTTAGCCAAAGGTGTGGGGAAGGACGCAAAAATGTGGTTGCAACAGCTGCATTAGTGCCGTTTGATGGATTTGTTCTTGGGCTGAAACTCTGTACCGATGTGAATGCCCATCGCCGGCAGGACGCGCCGGTGCAGCAGCAGGATCAGCAGCGCCACGCCGAGGGCCACGCCAAAGATGAGCAAGGCACTGCCCATGCTGTTGATCAAGTTGGGGTTGATGAGCATGACAATCGCCAGGCTGAGCATCAACGTGCCGCCGATTAGCTTGAGGATGCGCCCGCCCTTTTCTTCCAGGCGGCTGGCCTTGAGTGTGAAGACAGCTGTGAAGAAGATGACCAGTTCGTCCAGTTGATAGATGATCATGTAAACCAACAGCAGGGCAATGAACAGGCCGATGCTGACGTTTTGCGTCGTCAGCAAATTGGTCCACAGCACCGGAAAGCCGGCGGTGCAGGAAAACTCAACCAGTGATACCCCAACGCCCAGTGCTGCTGAACCGGCAATCAGCCCGCCGGTAGAAAGCTCAGCGTTGCGCAGCCGGTAAATTTGCCGGGCAATGCCGGTTTTGTTTTTGTCTGAAATGGTGAAGGACACGCCCTCTTTGTACCAGAAATAATCTTTGATGTTCACCAGGGCAAAGAAGGTTGCAATCAGTGCCACGGCAATTCGAATCCAAATGCCAAAATTGATCACGGTGAAGATGCTGAACAGCCCGGCAATGAAGAGGGCATAAATCAACGCAGTGACGGTCAGGTAGACCAGGCCAATGATCAGGACGCGCTTGCGCGAGCCGGAATTAAGCGTGATGCTCAGCAGCATCATCAGCACCCACACCGAGCAGGGGTTGACGCCATCCACAAAGGCGATCAGCAAGGTGCTGACAAACAGCGATTGATGCGAAAGGTCTACTGCGCCCAGCAGCGGCACATCAATCACCTTGCTGCTGTCAGCGGGGGTTGTGGGGGTTTCGGTGGCATTGGTTTCAACGGGCGGGGCAATCTCAGCTGGCAACACGCCAACGCCGCGATCAGGGCAGCCATTGGCCAGGCAGGTTGTGACGGTGTTGGTAATTTCTTCGTTGAGGCTCTCTGCGTAGCCGATCCAATGTTTGTCGCCAATAAAAATGGTTGGCACGCCCTGCGGCTCAAAGCCAAAGGCGGCGGACATCTTCTGGAAGTAGCCCTGATTGGTTTCATTGTGCCAGACTTCGAAAAAGCGTAGTTCAACCAACGGGTATTGTTTGGCCAGATCTTCCAAAAAGGGCTTGGCCTTGGCGCAGTGTGGGCAACCATCGCCCCAGAACATGTAGATGACGACCGGATGATTGGAGGAAACAGCCTGATTGCTTGAGCCGTTTGCGTTGCTTTGGCTATTGCAAGCGGTCAGCAGCAACGCCAGGCCAAGCAACAGGGCAATGGAAAAGGCAAAAATGCGGCGTTTTTTCATAAGTGCTCCTTGAGATCAGAATGGCATAGACACTCTGCTGCTGGAATGAGAGGTAAAAGTCGAGTCTTTTGTCTGAAACTGCTTCATTATACCGCAAAGCCAATTGGCTGACAAAACGGTGCCATGTTCAAATGGTGAAAAAGGCACACAAAGCGTGATACAATAGCGGCCATGCGTCCGGAGCAACGATTTTGGGTGCGGTTTGCGTTGATCATTATGCTGGCGTTTGTCTTCTACGCCTGGCTGTGGCCAAATGCGCCCTATCCGGGCGGCGATACGGGGCCTTACCTGGAAGTGGCCCGCGATTTGCGCGATTTTCGTCTGGATGATTTTCACGTTCGCTCTGTTGGCTATCCCTGGCTGTTGCGCCTGACGGGCTCGTTCGAACAACCGCTGCGCAGTTTGTTTTTTGTTCAGCTGACGATGTATTTGCTCTGCATTGTTTTGCTGGTGATGTGGATGCGGCGGGTGGGGGTGCGCGGTTGGGTGCAGGCGTTGTTTGTGGCGCTGATGCTCTTGCCTTATAACGTCATGCCCGCCGCGCGGGCTCTGACCGAGACGTTTTCACAATTCTTGCTTGTGGTGGGGCTGGTCTTGTTATTGGCTGGGGTCTGGCGAAAACGGCTTTGGATGTTGGGCCTGGCGGGCCTGGCACTGGCTTTTTTGGCGTTGGTGCGTCCAACCTATCAGGTTTTGGGGGTGTTGACGGCACTCTTGCTGGTTTGGGGGGCTTGGCGCCTGCCGTCCTTGCGGCGAACTTTGTTCCTGGCGGCTGCGGCGCTTGGGCTTTCGGCGCTGTTGGTGATTGGCAGCGTTGCCTGGCATAACCTGCGCGCCCATGGCTTCGCCGGCGTTACCCCCTTGTTTGGCCTGCACCTGACGCAGAAAACCGGCCGCGTGGTGGAGCTGTTGCCAGAGACTGACCCCGCCCGCGCTGTTCTGCTTTCCTATCGCGATCAGAGCTTGCTGGATGCGGACAATGCCCATCAATTCTACAACTACATTTGGAAGATTCCGATTGAGGAATTGCGACCTGACCCCGAGGTCAGCTATGCGCAGCTCTCGGCTGAATATTTGCGGCGCAACCTGTACCTGATTGCTCAATCGCCGCTACTTTATTTGCAAGAGGTTGGTTATAGCCTGGTGAACCTGTTATTGCCGGTCAGCAATCCTTTGTCGCATGGTTCTTCTCTGGCCTTGCAAGCACTGTGGACGCTGATCTATTTTGGCACGTTGGGGCTGTGCTTGCTGACGGCTGTGGGGGTGAGCGGGGTTGGCTTGTGGCTGTTGGCGGCTTCGGGCAAGCGGCGGCTTGCCTGGTGGCATTCGGCGAGCGAGGCGCAACGCTGGCTGTGGGTGGGCCTGTTAGCGGCTTTGGCGCTGATTGCCTACAATTGGGGGCTGACGGCCCTGGTGGAGATGGGCGACCCGCGTACCCGTCTTTCGACCGAGCCCTTGATGATCTGGAGTGCCTGTTTGGGGCTTGAGGTCTGGCTGCGCTTGCGGCAATCCCAGCGCTGAACTGGGAAATATGTCCGCTTTTTGGCCGCGGCTTGTCTGGTTTTTCCTTGAAACGATGCCGGGCATTGCGTATGATAGAGCTTGAGCCTGTCTCAATGGCTCACAAACTACCCATCATCTTGAAGGAGAAATGACAGATGAAGAAGACCTATCGCACGTTTTCGATTGTCTTGGCTCTGGTTGTGCTGGTCAGCATGATGCTGGCGGCCTGCCAACCCAAGGCAGCAACCAGCAAAGAATTGACTGCTGGCGTTGCTATCTATAAGTTCGATGATACCTTCATGACCGCTGTGCGCAACACCATCACAGCTGAAGCGGAAGGCAAGATCAAGGTGGAATTGGTGGATAGCCAGAATGCTCAGGCGACGCAGAACGATCAGGTAGATCTGTTCCTGACCAAGGGCGTTTCGGTGCTGGCGATCAACCCGGTTGACCGCACGGCGGCGGGTGTGATCCTCGACAAGGCCAAGAAAGCCAATGTGCCGATCGTGTTCTTCAACCGCGAACCATTGCCCGAAGATATGGCCAAATGGGACAAGGTCTACTATGTGGGCGCCAAGGCCGAAGAATCCGGTACCTATGAAGGCATGATCCTGGTCAACTACTGGAAGGCGCACCCCGAAGCCGACAAGAACGGCGATGGTGTCATGCAATATGTGATGCTCAAGGGCGAGCCGGGTCACCAGGATGCTGAACTGCGCACGCAGTATTCGATCAAGGCGATTGAAGATGCTGGCATCAAGGTCGAGAAACTGGCCGAAGATACTGGCATGTGGGATCGTGTCAAGGGTCAGGAAAAGATGGCTGCCTTCCTCGCTGCTCATGGCGACAAGATCGAAGCTGTGCTGGCCAATAACGACGATATGGCCCTCGGCGCCATTGAAGCCCTCAAGGCCGCCGGCTACTTCGGTGCGGATGGCAAGTTCATGCCCGTCGTGGGTGTGGATGCGACTGCCCCCGCTTTGGAAGCCCTCAAGCAGGGCACCCTGCTCGGTACCGTCCTCAATGATGCCAAGAATCAGGGCCGTGCCACGTTGATGCTGGCCTACGTCCTGGCCAAGGGTGAGACCCCCACCAAGGAAA
>ENA-UOYA01000581-UOYA01000581.1-activated-sludge-metagenome-genome-assembly--contig:-NODE-581-length-45770-cov-7.612928_pt1 | contig 45770 bp, 29 predicted proteins | sample MGYA00238163_ERZ764804 | MGnify/ENA primary metagenome ERZ764804 (study PRJEB28919, sample SAMN05720223) | activated sludge metagenome | isolation source: Anaerobic digester | place: Hong Kong...
CCAGGGGACGAGCGCGATAATGCCGAGCCACAGGATTGCGGTCCACAGGAAATCGACCACCGGCGTCACGGAGGCCGGACTTACCGGCTTGCGAAACGTCATGGTTACGAACGATGACAGCCAGCGCGCCTGTCGCGGCGCGGAGGCTCCCGCGAGCTCTATCATCCCGGCCCACAACGAAATCGCTGCGAGCCAGGCGGCGCATCGTGTCAACCGCACTTTGGCGCCGACGCGAGCCGCGGCCGTCGCTGCCGTCAGATAAATGCAGGCGAAAACGATCGCCACCGAAACAACGGCCGAAACCGCCAAGTGCCAGATCTTCTGATCGGGAATCCAGAACCAGCCGTAAGTGGCCGCCAGCAGTCCCGCATCGCCCAGCACATTGGCCAGCCAGATCTTCCACGGCCTGAACGCCGCTTTGAGCGCTTCCCGCTCCGTCATCACTTCACCTCCACAATGCGTGCTTCGGTGGTCGCCAGGTACTGTGGCTGATACATCGGTTGAATGTACGCCGGGTTGACGTTGTACCGCCCCGGATTCACTGCTTTGAGAAGATAAACGTACTGCGCCTGGCCGCGATCGAAATAGGTCTGGAAGATGGCCGCGCGGTTGTCGTGGAACTCGCGGCGGTTGAACCACCAGTTCCACCACCGCGGCTTGTCTTTGATCTCGATCAGATCGTCGCGTTCGATGAACTCCAGGCCCGCTGGGATAGGATCTTCCGTCATGAGATACCGCCAGTTGCCGCCGTTCACCGTCAGGCGCACGGCCAGCACGTCGCCTGGTTTCAAGGCGCCATCGAAATTCGAGAAACGGTAGACGATCTTCTGGCCTTCGCGCTCCTGTGATAGCCGGAAGTACTCGCGCGTCAGGTTCAGACTCACGCTCCCCTTTCGCGCAAGCCTGTCCGCAATGGAGAAGTACCCGGCCCGCGCCGACCAGTACAGACGGCCCGCGCCGCTTCTGGTGATACGGATCTCGTTCGCGCCCGCAAGCTGCGCCGCCGGCAGGCGCACGGTGGGCGCGGCAAGCGCCAGCGCGTCAGCCTCGCCGAAACGTCTGGCAAGTACCTGTTTTCCGTTCACGGACACGGCGACGTTCATGTCGGGCTTCAACTCGCCGCTCGCCTTGAGGTAATCGATCAGCCCGTAAATGACCATGGCGGTCTGCTTGGTCGATGTCCAGTAGTAACCCTCGCTGCGGTGCGCCACCAGCCAGAAAGCCGCCTTGGCGAGCAGCGGGCTTGCAGGCCGGGTCTTTGAGAGCAATTTCACGGCGTAAGCCGTGGCTTCCGGGGTTGCATCCCCATAAAAATCCATCAGGTTGTCGCGATCCACCGGCCAACTGGCTTCCTGCTGGTCCACCCTGGCCGAAGCTTCCAAGGTAGCGGCGAGTTCGCCGGCGCGCCCGTCGTTAAGCTTAACGAGCGCCAGCCCCGTAAGCGCTTGCCCGTAAGCCGTCATCCGGTGGCGATCGGCCCAGACGGCGTCGATGATCGAGCCGTCCTTCACTCCCGCCTCCGCCAGCGCATACGCCACATAAGCGCGCAGGTCGGGCAGCGCGCGCGGGTTCTCGCGCCATTGGACTATCAGCCACGCCGCCGCGCGCTTCAGCACATCCTCGCGCACGAAGTATCCGGCCGTGCGCGCCTGCGCCAGGCCGCTCACCACATAGGCGGTCATGAAGAACTGACTTTCGTCGGTCTGCCACCATCCCCAACCACCGTCCTCGTGCTGGTATTCATAAAGGCGATCCAGGCCAGCCTGGATTTTCTTCTTGAGCTCAGCGGGATTGACGGTGGTCTTCACGTTCAGTTGCTGCAAGGCCTCTGCCACCACTACGTTCGGCAGGAAGCTGGACATGGTTTGCTCGGTGCAGCCGTACGGGAAGGTGGTGAGGTACTCGAGCGCGCCGAAAATGGCGCCCGCCAACGACGGCGTCACGGAAAGTTCGATCATCCGCGATGCCGGAACGGACCCGCCAGGGAAAGTCAGGTTTGCGCGGGCTTCCCGCTGAGCGCCCTCCATTGTGCCCGAACGCGCCTCGGAGAGCTTCACGCCTCGCGGATGAACCGGCAGCGGGAGTTCCAAGGCATCGGATTCCTCGTCGGTCAAAGCCTTGGCGAGCAGCTTCACTTCTCCAGGTGAGCCGGCGCGCACGCGCCATTCGACGCGCGCTTCGCCGCGGCTTGCCACGGTTACGTCACGGGTGGCGCCTTCGATGATCTGCGCCCCGGATGCCTCCAACGACATGCGCACGGTCTTCCCGCTGTGCAGGTAGTTGTGCACGATGCCGGAAATGGCGGCCTCGTCGCCTTCGGTGAAGAAACGCGGTGCGCTCAAGCGCAAGATCAGGTTCTTGCGCACGACGGTCTTCTCGACGGCCGATCCCACGCGCGTGTCGGCCGTGATGCCGCGCGCCGTGGCGCGCCAGGTGGTCAGCGCGTCGGGGAAGGATAGCAGTGCCGTGCCGCGCCCGCTCGCGTCGGTCTTCAGGTCCGCCAGCCACAGCGCCGTATCGGGGAACGCCTTGCGCACGTTCGGTTGCACCAACCGCTCGGGCTTCAGCTGCGCGAACGTGGTGGGCGGGCGCAGGCCCGCCAGCATCATACGCCGTTTGCCGGCTTCACCCTGGAAGTAGTACGAGAGCGAACTGTCCGTGTTCACAACGTTCCAGATGCGCCCATAGAAAAAGCCAAAGATGTCCCGGGTCGCATCGCGCCGGATCGTGTAAATGGCTTCGTCCACTACCCCGAGGCTGAACTCGGCGGACACCGGGCGCCCCTCCGCATCGCTCGAATGCACGGTATACTCGGCCGGATCACCGGGACGGAATTCGTTCTTCGACGGCTTGATTTCCACCTTCAGCCGCTTGTCGTTCGCCGGCACGCGAATGCTCTTGCTGCCGTGATGGAACACGTTGTCCCGCAGGAACGAGGCGGAGAGGTAGAAGTTCGGCGCTTGCGCAGCCGTGATAGGGACGGAAACCGTGGCGGTAGGTCCCTTGGTCTTGACCACTTGCACGCTATGGATTTCGCGCCCTTCGGAGGCGACCAGGATGTCGGCGTCCGGCACGCCGGTGATCAGCATCACGCGAGCGGTTTCGCCCGGCTTGTAGGATTTCTTATCCGGGATAATCTCGATCTGCTCGCGCCGCTCGCTCACCCAGCCACCTGCGCCACCCCCGACCCACAGGTACACCGTTTCCTCCACCTGGCGGCCCTCTGGTGTCGCGGCGGTCACCACCAAGCCCCACGAACCGCTCTGCTGGAGGGGGATCCGGATAGTGGCCGCGCCTTGGGCGTCCGTCCGCGCTTCGGTCCTGTACACGCTGGAGCCCAGGCCTTCCTTGTGCCCGCGCCAGGCTTTCAGCTCCGCGCGGAACGCCGTTTCAACCGGTTTCCCATCGTAGTTGCGCGCCTCCACTTTGATGCGCGCCTCGTCGCCCGGTTGGTAGAAGTACTGCTCGGGCCGGGCCATCAGCATGAAGCTCGCCCGCGTCGCGATGATGGAGCCACTTCCGGAGATCTCCCGGTTGGCCTGGTCGGCGACCTGCGCTTCGATACGCAGTCGCGCGTCGGTCTTCCAGATTTGGGTGGGGATACGGACGGTCAGGCGGCCTTCCCCGTCGAGCTTTGCGGTTTCTTTCAGTAGTTGCTCGTTTTGGCTCCAGAGATCTTCGTCCTCGCCTTCCTGCTCTGCGAGATCGTCCTCGCCGGCCCAGTACGGGAACCAGTAGGGCGAGCGATGCACCGTGTAAGTGACTTTGGCGTTCGCCACCGGTTCGCCGAAGAAGTACCGTGCGTCAATGAGCGCTTCCGCGGTCTCGCCTTGCAGAATGCGACGCTTATCCGCGGTTACGCGCACTTCGTATTCGGGCTTTTTGTACTCCTCGACCTCGAAGCCGGCATGCGAACGCGACTCACCCGCTCGAAGCTCGATGGAGTAGTAGCCGAGCGGTGCCGCCTCGGCCAGGTGCAATTCACCATGCACCGAGCCCATCGGCGAGACGGGCAGCGCCTTCTGGAACACGGTTTGGCCATCGTTGTCCTTGATTTCGACCGATACCTCGCGTTGAGAAGGGATGCGGTACTCGGTCGTGGGACGGGCACGCAACAGGGCCTTGAAGTGGACCGTGTGGCCGGGCCGGTAGACCGGGCGGTCGGTGTAGATGTAAGCCGTCGTCCAGCGGTCCGGATCGTTGCCCAAGTTCCATCCGTAAGGCGCGCTCATCGAGAAACCGCCGTTGTGGCGCGCCATGACCAGGATGTTCTCGGGCTTTGCCTCCTCTACCTTGACGTTGACGATGCCTTGCTCGTTGGTCTTCGGATCGCTGAGCACCTTCTTGTTCACGATCACCATGACCGGAGCGCCGGTGATGGGAGTTCCCTCGCGCCGCGTGACCAGGCGCGCGAGAAGGCGCCCCGGCGCGGTCTTCACGATCAGCGCGATGTCGCTCACCATCACTATGGTGTAGGCCCGGTACTGTCCGCTCACCGCTTCCACCACATAGACACCCTTGCCGGGCACGGCGATGGGAATGGTCTGCGACTCCCACCGGCGGCCCTTGGATACGCTTTGCTTCCATACAGAGACGACCTGCTGCGGATTGAGCAGCGGCGCTTCGGCATAGGTGGTGACCGCCGGGGAAGCTTTCTGGAGGCGGCGTTCAGCCGACCACGTCCGGATGCGAGCGCGGGCGTCGGAGCTGAGTTGCGCGCGGAACAGGTCGCGTATCCGGTTGCGGAAGCGGACCTTGAAGGCGTGGAACTTCTCGATGGGACTGACGGTGCGCGCCACGGGCGGTGCCTGCCCGCCAAAACGGTGTTGATCCTCCAGCGTACTGAAGAAGGCCACCGGGTCCTTCACCCGGTAAACTCGAAAGTCCAGTTGGTCGACGTTCTGCGCCCAGAGTTGGATGGTTGGCTTCTCGCCGGGCGCGTAGGTCCGGGAACTGCTCAGCGAAAAATACGGACGCGAGTCGTCGGGTTGGCCTCCTGTCGGAACGGTCAATAGGATGACCGCCAGTACCGTCATCAAAGCGTTTGCGCGCATGTTTAGTCCGAGTCCCGTAAGAGATTCCAGCGGTACACGCCCAGAAAATTCGAGTTTCCTTCCAGCGGCCTCCACCTCGGCTGCGGATGCGCGAGCAGTTCCGTGACCGTGGGACGCCGGATTTCGCCCTTCTGCTTACCATCGGGGCCCGTGTGATAGACCAGATAGACCTGCAGCCCCGGTTCGAAATGGCTCGGGCCGACGTAGATCATGGCGTGGAACGGCATGTTCTGACCGAGCTGCCGGTAGAAGAGCAGGTCGCCGGGGCGCGCCGCCTCGATCCGGCGGGCCACCAGGCGCGTGTTGTAACGCCGCAGAGTCTCGGCGTCGGCAAACGCCCGCAGGGATCCGCCGCCGGTCGAAAACAGGTTGGCGCCCCAAGGCCAGCGCGGGTACTGAAACTGCCGGACGGAGGGGAAAGGTGGCGCTGTAACGAGGCCGATCTCCGCAGCCCAGGCTCCATCGTGTGACCGCAGCGTTTCCCGGTACGCGAAGCGTATCAGGCCCGCGCAGTCGCTGATCTCGCGCGGCAGTTCTCCCGGCTGGCGATAGAACTGGGCTTCGGCAAGGAACGTGAACCACCCGCGGAAGGCTTCGCGGTCCGCTGTGGCGTCCAGGTGTGGGTAGTAAGAAGCCGCAAGCGACGCCAGCAGCACGCTCACGAGCGAAAGTGTTGTGCCCAAACTATGCCGATTATAGCTTGGAGATGCACTCGCTGCGAACAAAACGACGGATCATCCGTGCCCGAACTCTCGTCTATTGAAGCGTGGGAGAGGCAGAGAAGCTTGCCAAGGGTCAACGTTGGTGATATAGTCAACACCGTAGACTTTATGGCTTGGTGTTGACATATGGGTGCGAAGGAACGTAGAGCCAGACATAAATCGGAATTGAGGGAGCGGATCCTGGTCGCCGCGCGCGAGTTGTTCGCTGCGGAGGGCATCGACAATGTCTCCATGAGGAGGATCGCCGAGCGCATCGAGTACTCGCCGAAGACTCTCTACCTTTACTTCAAGAACAAAGGGGAAATCCTTTATTATCTGTGCGAAGAGGCATTCCGTAAACTCGACCAGCTGACTGCTGGCATGGAGTTTTCCGAAGAGAATCCGGAGGATCTGGTTCGCCGGGGCTTGCGTCTCTATGTCGATTTCGGGTTAGCACACCCGCACGACTACCGCATTGCGTTCCTCAGCGACGCGCGACACTATCCCTACCGCACGCATGATGAGTTGCCGCCCGATTCGGTTTCCCTTGCCATTCATACCCGTTTCGGGATGATTCTTCGCAAGGGAGCCGAGCAGGGAGTGTTCCGCGAAATGGATCCATTGCTCACGACACATGTGCTGTGGGCAGGTGTTCACGGCCTAACAACTGTTTTGATTTTCGACCCCGAATTTCACTGGGTAGATCGCGACAGATTCATCAACGAGACCATCGAAGCGCTCCTGAGAAGTCTGAAAAACTAGCACTGAGCATTTGATTATATGAAGCTTATACGCATCTCTGTAATCCTCGCCGGTGTGCTTTTCCAAGCCGCCGCGGCGCAGGAGGAGAAGGCCGCCTTGACGCTGCCGGAAGCTGTGGAGATAGCCATGAAACGCTATCCGGACGTCGAAAAAGCCCGGGCGGCGGAAGACCAGCTGAGGGGAAAGATCCGCGAAGTTCGCGCACAGGCGATGCCGGAGGTCAACCTGACAAGTTTCGCCACCCGCTTGCGCGACCCCAGCCTGCTGAATGCCTCGGGCCTGGACAACTTCCCCGAGGAATTGCGCAAAGCGCTGGTTCCGGTGGGTGTCAACCTGTTCGATTACGGCGTCAGCATCAAGCAGCCTCTCTACACTGCCGGTAAGGTTGGTACCGCGTTGCGCCTGGCCAAGATCGAGGCCGAAGGTTCTTCGGTTGACGTCAGCCGTGCTGAACAGGATCTCTCGCTTTCTGTCGTGCGAGCCTTTTACGCGCTGTTGTGGGCGGAGCGGAACCTGGAGGTGGTGACCGGCACGCTGGAACAGAAAAAGGCCCACGCCGAGATGGCCCGGATCAGGTTCAAGAACGGCGTGGCGACGGAAGTGGACGCGCTGCGCAGCGAAGTGCAGGTGGCCAATTCACAAGCCGAAGTGGTGCAGGCGAATAACGCCGTGAGGCAGGCGCGGGCGCTGCTGAATCACTACCTGTTGCGACCTATCGACTTTCCGACCAAGGCGCTAGGCGAATTCATCGAAAAGCCGCCTGAATCTACGGATGTGGCTGCGCTGGCCATGGAGGCCGAGCGCCGGCGTCCGGAATTGATGCGCCTGCGCATCGCCGAGCGCAGCGCGGAGGCGCAAGTGCAATTGGCGCGCGCGGAGAGCCGGCTCAAGCTGGATTTTACAGGCGGATACGGCGTGACGTCGCGCCTCCCCGAGAACTTGGTCAACCGGGACTTCGTTCGCTGGAACGTCGGAGTGAATATGACGCTGCCAGTGTTTGACGGCTTCAAGCGCAGCGGGATGGTCTGGCAGGCGACAGCCTACCGTAGGCAGGCCCGGTTGGAACGTGAAAAGGTGGCGCAGCGTGTCAGGCTGGATTTGCGGCAGGCTCTGGATGACCTGGCGGCGGCCAAAGAGACTGTCATCGCCGCCCGCGCCAACGTGCAGCAGGCAGAGAAGGTCCTCTCGATGATGCAGAACAACTATAAATACGGCGCAGCGACGACGCTGGATATCGTTGATGCACAGACGGCGCTGGCCGTGGCACGGTCGAACCTGTTACGAGGCCTGCACGATCACTCCGTGGCGCGCGCGACGATGCGCCACGCAATGGGACTGACGCCCTGGGAATAGAACATGAACCGATTTCTGGAGTTTCTTTTTGTATTTACTGCCGGCATCGTGCTCAGCGGTTGCGGAAAGCACGAAGTTGCGGTCACCGGGACCGCTGCGCCGGCACCAGCCCGCGTGAGGGCCGTCCGCGTCGAGGCAAAGCCGTTCACGGCGTCACTGGCCGTCACCGGCTCCCTGGTTTCGCGATCGCTTGTCGAAGTCAAGGCGGAGACCACAGGCCGGGTATTGCGTTTCGACAAGGAAGAAGGCGACCCGGTGAAAGCAGGCGAGGTCGTCATCCGGGTGGACGAGGAAAAAGCTCGACTGGCGGTGCGCGAAGCCGAGAGCGCGGTTCAGGTGGCGGAGGCTGCCTGCGCCCGCGCGCGTGTATCGGACGCGCACAACAAGAGCGAACTTGAGCGCGCCCAGAATCTTGTGACATCGGGCGGAATCACGGACAAGGACCTGAAGGCGGCGCAGACCGCCGCCCAGGATTCCAGCGCACAGGTGGCCCTGGCAGATGCCCAACTCGAACAAGCCAAGGCGACCCTGGCCACTGCCCGGAAGCACCTGGCCGATTGCCAGGTGAAGGCGCCGGTGACGGGCGAAATCTATCGCAAGCTGGTCAACAAGGGGGCCTATGTGGAGCCAGCCACTCCGGTGTTCACCCTTGTGGACAACCAGCGCCTGGAACTGGAGAGCCCGGTCCCGGCATCGGATTTGGGCGGAGTGCGCACGGGTCAGACGGTGCGCTTCACGGTCAATAGCTACCCGGGCGAAAAGTTCACGGGCCGGGTGGTGGAGGTGAGTCCCGCTGTAGACGTCGATTCGCGCACCGCCAAAGTACGAGTGCAAGTCCCGAATCCTGGGGGCCGTCTGAAGGCCGGGATGTTCGCCCAGGGTGAGATCCTCACCGGCGCGGCCTCGCAGGCGATCCTGATCCCGCTCGCGGCGGTCTACCGCGACGATTCATCCGCGAGGGTGTCTTACGTGTACGTCATCGAGGGCAACAAGGCGCGGCGGCGCCAGGTGCGTATCGGCCGCGAGTTGGCGCAGATGCTGGAGATCGTCGACGGGCTGAAACCCGGCGACATGCTGGTTCCCGAGCGCAGCATTGAATTGGCCGACGGCGTCGAGGCGAAGCTGAACTAGCGGGGCCCGGAGTACTGCGATGTTACTAAGCGATCTGTCGATCAAACAACCCGTCCTGGCGACCATGATCAGCGCGTCGCTGGTGGTGCTGGGGCTGTTCAGTTACAAGCACCTGAGCATTGATTTGTACCCGGATGTGGAAATCCCGGTGCTCACGGTGCAGACCCAGTATCCGGGGGCTTCGCCGGAGACGGTCGAACGCGAAGTGACCAAGCGCATCGAGGAAGTGGTCAACACGGTATCCGGGGTCAAGCACATCTCCTCGATCACGACGGAGGGCTTTTCGAGCATCGTGATTGAATTCGACCTGGGGACGCGCCTGGCGAATGCGCAGCAGGATGCGCAGTCCAAGATCAACTCGGTCCGGGCCGAGTTCCCGCGCGAGATGAAAGAGCCGGTGATCCAGCGCTTCGACATCGGTTCGATGCCCATCGTCTCCATCGCGGTAGAGAGCCCCACGGCGGATATCAAGGCGCTCAGTTCACTGGCTGAGAAAACCATCAAGAAGCGCCTCGAGACGGTGTCCGGAGTGGGGCAAGTGAACCTGGTGGGATTGGCGCGGCGCGAGATTCAGGTTTTCGCCGACCGCGACAAGTTGAAGGCCTACGGAGTGACCTACGCCGAACTTTCCGGAGCGCTGGCGCGCGAGAACATGGACGTGCCGGCTGGAAAACTGGAGCAGGGCAAGCTGGAACCGCTAGTCCGTGTGGCCGGCAAATACAAGAACGTGGAAGAGTTCCGCAACCTGATCGTGGCGTATCGCAAGGGCCAGCCGATCTACCTGCCGCAGGTGGCCCGAGTCGTGGACGGCGTGGAGGAGAGGCGCAGCGCTTCGTTGATCGACGACCAGCCGGGCCTGGCGCTCGAAGTCGTGCGGCAGAGCGGCGCCAATTCCGTGGCGGTGGCCGACGGCGTCATCAAGGCCATGGACGAACTGAACCGGCAGCTTCCGCCGCAGATCCGCCTGCGCAAGATCGTGGACAACTCCATCTACATCCGCGAATCGGTGGAAGATGTGCAGACCACCATCCTTCTGGGCGGTATGTTCACGGTGATGATCGTTTTTCTATTCCTGAACAGTTGGCGCAGCACGGTGATTACAGGTCTGGCGCTGCCGGTTTCGGTGATCAGCACGTTCACGGTGATGTATGCCCTCAATTTCACGTTGAACGTGTTAACCCTGATGGGCCTGTCGCTCGCCATCGGTCTGCTCATCGACGACGCCATCGTGGTGCGGGAGAACATTGTCCGCCACCTTCATCGCGGACAGGATCACTTCACGGCGGCACGCGAGGCCACTTCGGAGATCGGCCTGGCGGTCATGGCGACGACATTCACCATCATCGCGGTATTTGTCCCGGTGGCGTTCATGGGCGGCATCATGGGGCGGTTTTTCTACCAGTTCGGCATCACCGTAGGCGTGGCTGTGCTCCTCTCGCTGTACGTTAGTTTCACGCTCGATCCGATGCTCAGCTCGCGATGGTACGATCCGGCGGCCGACCCCAAAGTACCCCGCACGTGGTTTGCGAGGAAGCTGGAGTGGCTCAACGAGCAACTCGACCGGCTGCAGACAGTGCTGAGCGCCACGCTGAGTTGGTCGCTGGGACACCGCTGGCTGGTGGTTCTGGGCGCGACAGCGGCGATCCTGGTGAGCTTCGTTCTGTTCGGCAAGCTCGGCTCGGCTTTCATGCCGGAGGCCGACGAGGGACAGTACATGGTGCGCTATAAGGCCGATCCCAGCATCAGCCTGGAGCGTTCCACGGACATCGCCCGCGAGTTGGTGTCGGAAATCCGCAAGGATCCCTCTACTGCATACACCTACACGAGCATCGGGGCCAACGGGACACAGCCGGTAAATGAAGGCAACATCTTCGTGAAGCTGACCCCGCGCGAAGGGCGGCGGCACGTGAATGTGGTGCGCGTGGACATGCGCCAGCGCCTGGCGCGCTTCCGCGCCATCAAAGTCTCCATCGGCCGGGCGGACGAAATGGGAGCCGACACCAAGCCGATCCAGATGAGCTTCCGGGGACCAGATCTGGCTCGCATGGGACCCATCAGCGAAAAGCTCATGCAGGTGACCATGGGGGTGCCCGGCGCCAAAGACATCGATACCAGTTTGGAGCAGCCCCGGCCCGAGGTGCGCATCAACGTGGACCGGCGCGCGGCGGGCGACCTGGGCCTGGACCTGGGCACAGTGGCGTCCACCATGACCGGGCTGGTGGCCGGCAACGTGGTTTCACAGTTCGAGGATCCCGACGGCGACAGCTACGACGTGCGCTTGCGCATCGACCCGGTGCAGCGGGTACAGGGCGCCGACATCTTGGGTCTCGATCTTCCAGGCCGCGGCGGGACGGTCATGGTGCCTCTGAACCAGGTGGCACACCTGGAAGACGGTGTGGCGCCATCCAAGATCCGCCGGCGCGACCTGATGCGCGAGATCCGTATCAGCGCGAACACGGAAGGACGCTCGCTCGGCGAGATTATCGCGGATCTCAAGGCGCGTGTGGCGGACATGAACCTGCCAGCCGGTTACCAAGTCGATTTCACCGGCGAAAGTGAGGATATGGCGGAGAGCTTCGGTTACGTCTGGCAGTCGCTGATGCTGGCCGTGGTGCTGATCTATGCGATCCTGGCCAGCCAGTTCCGCAGCTTCGTACAGCCGTTCGCCATCATGCTCTCGCTGCCGCTGTCGCTGGTGGGAGTGGCCGGGATGCTGTATCTCGCCAAAGATACGCTCAACATCATGTCGCTGATCGGCCTGATCCTGCTTATGGGACTAGTGACCAAGAACGCGATTCTGCTCATCGACTTTACGAACGTGCAGCGCCGCGACGGCGTTGCACGAAAGGAGGCCATCCTCGGTGCGGCCCGCGTGCGCCTTCGGCCTATCCTGATGACCACGCTGGCGATGATCTTCGGCATGCTGCCGCTGGCGTTCGAAATCGGGAGCGGCGCCGAGGTGCGAGCCCCCATGGCGCGGGCGGTTATCGGTGGTCTGATCACGTCAACTGTCCTGACGCTGGTGATCGTACCGGTGGTGTACACCTTATTCGACGACCTGGGCGAATGGCTCGGCCGTCTCTGGCACCGCGGAACTCCGGACCATGCGCGCAAGGCGATGGAGGTGGTTCGCTAGGGGAGCCCGGCGACGGTATAAGATTATTGCATGCCGAACACGATAGGCCGTCGCGAATTTCTGTCCGCTTCCATGGCCGTGCCCGCGCTGGGTGCCGCCAGGAAGCCGAAGAATTGGGTTTGGATCCCGACCAATACGCGGCGCACGGCGGATGATTGGAAGCGCCGTTTTGATGAGATGCGCGCTTCCGGTATCCAGGCCGTCCTTCCCGAAGTCTATGCCGGTCGCGAAGCATTCTATGCCTCCACGCGGTTGCCGGTGAAAAGCGACTGGCTGGGGATGCTGCTTCCCCTGGCAAAACAGGCAGGGCTTGAAGTGCATGCCTGGATGTGGGCGATGCCCTGCATGAATCCGGAGATCCTGAAGGCGCATCCGGACTGGTACAACGTCAATGCGCTGGGCGAATCGGCGGCGGACAAGCCGCCTTATGTGCCTTACTACAAGTTTCTCGATCCGGGCCGGCCCGAGGTGCGCGAGTATGTGCAGGGCACGGTGAAGGAGTTGGCTTCGATTCCCGGCCTCGCCGGCGTACATCTCGATTACATCCGCCACCCCGACGCGATCCTGCCGACAACGCTGTGGAAGAAATACAACATCGTGCAGGACCGTGTTTATCCGCCTTACGATTACGGCTATACGCCGTACGAGCGCGAGCAGTTCAAAAAGAAGTATGGCGCCGATCCGATGAAGCTGAAGCCAGGCCAACTCGAAGCCGAGTGGCGTCAGTTCCGTCTCGATATGGTTACCGGTTTGGTGAACGGCTACCTGGCGCCGGCCGCGCGCGCCAAGCATAAGAAGATCACTGCTGCGGTGTTCCCAGGACCGTCGATGGCGCGCCGCATGGTGTACCAGGACTGGGGCCGCTGGAAGCTCGACGGTTTCCTGCCGATGCTCTATAACTCGTTTTACAACGCCGGGCCGGAGTGGGTCGGCGAGCAGACACGCGAAGGGTGCGCAGCCGTCCGCAAGCCTGTTTACAGCGGGCTGTTTGTGGGACCGATGGATCCGGCCACGCTTCAACGCACCATCGAGATCGCGCTCGCGGCGGGCGCCGGTGGCGTGTCGCTATTCTCCGATGGCGGCATGAACGAGGCGCGCTGGGGTGCCGTGCGTGCGGCGCTGAAGATCTAAGCCGGGTTTTGCTACGATGTGCCTTCATGCTGAAAGCGGTTTTGTGGGACATGGACGGCACGCTGGTGGACTCCGAGCGGCTGCACTGGCTGGCTTGGAAAGAGGTGATGGACGCGGAGGGCGTGGCCATCGCCTACCAGCAGTTTCGCGAGACGTTCGGGCAGCGCAACGACACGATTATTCCTCTATTCCTCGGCAGTGACGCGGCGGCCGGCACCGTGGCGCGCATCAGCGACGCCAAGGAGGCCGCTTACCGGCGCCTGGTGCGCGAAAGTGGGATCGCGGCGATCGATGGCGCTGTCGAGTGGGTGAAATGTCTGCACGCCGCTAGGTGGTGCCAGGCCATCGCTTCCGCGGCGCCACGAGCCAATATCGAAGTCATCCTCGATGTGCTCGATTTGCAGAATTGTTTCGAAGCCTCGGTAGCGGCCGAAGACGTGGAACGTGGCAAGCCCGACCCGCAGGTGTTTCGGCTTGCGGCCGAGCGGCTGCGCGTCCCCCCGTCGCGTTCGATCGTGGTGGAAGACGGCCGGGCGGGCGTCGAAGCAGCACGCCGTGCCGGGATGCGGTGCATCGGCTTGTCGCGCGAAGGCGGCGAACTGGCGGCCGATCTCGTCGTGCGTTCGTTCAAGGAATTGGCGGAAGACGCTTTCGACAAGCTGCTCGAAGCGTGAGTGTACATCCTGCTGCTGCCGCTCGTGGCGCTGTTGTTGCTGGCCCAGGGAGAATCAGTCTGGGACCGGCGCGAGCGCTTGGCCAGCGAAGACCTCGCGCAGGTTAAAGCGGAGCTGCGCAAGCAGGATCCTACGCTCGAATACTTTCAGGCTCTCGACAAGAGGCCAATCGACAGCTTGTATTCCATGCTCTTGGTGAATGCCGCCCCGCTGGAGCGCAATCCGCAACGTACGCGCTCCAGGCCGAACTTCAGGCGCGGCCAGATAGGACTTTCTGTTGTTGCAGAGGCGCGGAATCAAATCTACATGGTGCTTGATCGCTATCCAAGCGACGTCAACCACCCGTGGCCATTGATGTAGCCGCCATGCGCCAATACCGTCTATCTGCACGCTTTCAGTGATTACGGCATTTATCTCGGCAGCACCAAGTATCTCTACGACCTTCACACGCGGCGGAAAGCAGGCAAGGTCGAGTACCAGCGAATGGCTTTGAATGCCAGCACGCGGGGAGGCGGCAGGCTTTACTATGCGGCCGGCACGGAAGTCTATCCTCGGACCTTCCGGGCTATCGTAACCGTGGAGCCCCACGAAAAGGCCCCGCCGGTTTTTGACGTGCGGACCCTCAAGGGCGAGGAGCCCGGAACGCTCATCCCTGGTCTGGGGCGAAAGCCGGTGAAGGAGTTCGACCTTGGCGGTGGGTGCTCGCTTGCGCTGATACAGCATGGCCCCGGTCCGGAACTTGACGGCATAGCCATCAAGTTGCCACGTCGGGATGCCATGCAGTATCCCGTCCCGGTCGTGGATCTGGACTATTACATGAAAGTGCGCGCCCCGCTGGATCCGCTGCTGCGGCGCAACCCGAGCCAGCGACCGCTGGAGGTCGAGAACCGCATCGGCCCTTACGAGATGGAAGGCTCGACGCTGTGGTTCGCCAGTACGTTCTATGACGGGGAAGGAATGAGCGGCCTGGGCGCCATCGGCACGTTCGATGCCGGGACGCGCAAATACGAGATGCGCTTCTTTCCGGAGATTGTGTGTTGGCCGGGCTCCGCGCTGCGTCTGGACGGTGACGATGTCTGGGTTGGTCTGGCGCGCCGTCCCGGAGGCGCCGTGTATGGCGGCGGCCTGCTGCGTTACAACCGGAAGATGCACAGCGCAAGGACGTGATCTACACCATCGATCGCGTGGGCGGCGCGCTCTACCTGGGCACCTCGCACGGCCTCTACGTGTTGCGCGACGCTACACTCACGCAATACCGCTTCGAGCCGGACGAGCGCGGCCGCATCCGCGCTGTTGCACGCCACGGGACCGACGGCAGATAGATGTCAGAGCGGCGACGCTAATTCGTCACGAGTTTCATCAGCGCTGCGAGGGGAGAACTGACTCCATCCTGCGTTACCACAACCGAATAAGTCCCCGCCGTCAGACTGGCCGGCACCTTCACGTTGACCTGATACAGGCCGGTACCAACCAGGCCCGAATACAAGACTTCGGCCTGCGTGCCGCCGAAGGTTACCGTGGGTGTGCTGGTCGTCGGGTAGTTCCCACCGGAGAAAGCCAGCCCCGCGGGCACCGTCGTGGTCGTGGTGCCTAGTGCGTTGACGTACAGTTCCAACACGTCGCCGGTTCTGGCTGCGGCGGCCGTGCTGTAGCCCGGGGTGGCGGCGCCGCTGCCGTTGATGATGGTGGAATCGCTGGGCCGCACTGCCAGCACATAATAGTCGGACGTCGTGAAAAGGCCGGGCTGCACGGCCTGCAGCGTGACCGTGGCACTGGCGCTACCTTCAGACGTCGTGACGGTTGCGGTCACCGTTCCGGTCGAGGTGTCGCTGGGCGCCTGCACGTTGATCTGTCCGGGACTGACGTAGTACATATAGGCCGCTTTGCCGTTGATGGTCACACTGGTGCCCTTGAATGTGGTGGGCAGGTAACCATTGACCATATCCGAATCTCCCACGGCGGCCGTGGTGGATGACAGATTCGAGCCGAAGATGGAGACCCATGCCGCGGGCGCCACACCGGCCACATAACTGGCGCCGTTTACGATTCCGCCTGTGGCAATGGCGGGGGCGTTCGAACTGGAGCTTCCGGCAGGCTTCAGGTAGCCGCCGCCGACCAGGGTGTACGTCTTGCCCTCCAGGTAGCTGTTGGCGGAGGCCGAGGAATCATAGAACACGTTGTAGCCGTTGCCCTTGATGTTGCTGACGGCGGTGCCCGAGATCGCGCCGGAATCGGCCAGGGTGGTGAGGTACGAGTTCGCGGTCAAAGACCAGACGCTGGTGGAATCCAGGGTCAGCGACACGGCTTTTGCGGTGTTGGCTGTGTTGATCGCACCCGTCAGATAGGAGCCGTCCTTGAACGTGGCGGTGATGGAACTAATGTTGTCGGCGGTCATATCACCACGCATAGTTTGGCCGCTGGCAGTGAGAATCACGGTGCCGCCATTCGATCCGCTGTTACCCCAGTTCCCCGCGCTCGCCTTCACGAGGACACCCGAATTCGTGGTCACCGTGACGCCGGTCAGCTTAATGATGCCGGTCGAATTGGTGACATAGAATAGCGGGCCGCTGGCCGGAGCGTAAGTAAGAGAACCGCCCGTCATTGTGTAGGTCCCCTGGGCTCCTTGGGCGTCACCGGACATGCTTTGGTAGATCATCACCCCCCACTTTTCTTTCGTGGTGGTCAAACCACAATCGTTCAAAGTGATTGAGTTGGCACCTTCGATGACGGCCATCTCGGCGCCGGTGGCTTTAAACGTAGTACCGGTAGCCGTGATGGCACCCGTTGAATAAATGCCGGCAGAGTTCCCACCAGCAGTGTTGACAGTGCCGCCCGTAACGGTAATGGTCCCGCCGCCGCGATCGGTGGCGACGGCGCTCGAACTGCCTCCCAACGTGGTCATGTTCACGTTGGTGAGGTTCACGGTGCCGGCCTGTGTCGCCATCACGGCGTGCCCGCCATCGGCACTGGCCTTGATGGTGACGTCAGTCAGGGTTACCGAAGACCCGGCACCGGTGGCGAAAGCTCCGTTGGCGCCCGTACCTGTCGTAGTGATGGTGCCGCCGGTGACCGTCACCTTGCCGGCGGCAGTTGCCAGCAGCCCCGCGTTGAGGCCATAGAAACTGCTGTTCTCCTGCGAGGATGTGTTGCCGCTGGTCGTAATAGTTGGATTCTTCAGGGTCAGGCTGCCCGAATTGGTCACCCAAACGGCGGAGGTGTCCGTGGCCGTAGCAGTGTAAGTCTGGTTGTTTTGCGTGGCCGTGCCTCCATCCAACTTGTAGGTTGCATAGTAAGTCACGGTCCCGGCGGCCCAGAGTCCGGTACCCACCACAATGGTTGCCAGCAACAACGCAAAACAGGTCCGTAGCTGTGGATTTGTTAAGCGCATGTTAGTTTTGTCAAAGAATCCGCCGATGCTACTCATGACGACACCTTGATGTTCGGAAGTTATCCGGAGTTTCACCACTTTTGCAGCCTTATTCACTGCTCGTTCGACGGCGAAGTCGATCGTGACGTTACAAAGGAATGACGCCTCCGAGACAGGGGCTTGCCAGCCCGGCGCGAAGGTGTAATAATTTACAGTATTAGACATGTATGCGGCATGTGGTCCATTGGGACGGCGACAGCTTCTTCGCCTCTATCGAGCAGGCGTCGGATCGCCGTCTACGGGGGAGGCCGGTGGCCGTCGGCGGGGCGCGGCGTGGCGTGGTGGTTTCGGCCAGCCGCGAAGCGCGGCGTTACGGCATCCATCCCGGCATGCCCACGGGCAAGGCGCGGCGGCGCTGCCCGCCGTTGATCGTGCTGCCCGGGCACTTCGATCTTTACGAACAGTTCTTTCATGACATCCTGGGGTTGTGCCAGGAGGAGACGCCGCTGGTTGAGCCGGTGGCGGTGGGCGCGGCGTTTCTGGACCTGACCGGTGCGCCTGCGTTGCGTAGGGAAGGCGCCGAGGGCGCCACCGAGCGGCTGCGGCGCACTGTGGGCGAATGGCTGCGCATTTCGATTTCGGCCGGCGTGGGCGCTAACAAAACGGTAGCGCGCATTGCGGCGCGGATACACAAGCCGGCGGCGCAGGTGGTTGTGCCGCAGGGCGGGGAAGCGGAGTTTCTCGCGCCGCTCGATTTGGAATGGCTGCCGGGTGTGGGGGAAGTTTCGCGATCCACGCTGGAAGTGGCCGGGATAAGGCGCATCGGCGAGTTGGCGCGCGCGCCGCTGGACGCGCTGGCATTGGTGCTGGGCCGGCAGGCGCTGGCGTTGCAGCGTCGCGCGCAGGGGGTCGACGAGGAACCCGTGGTGCCGCGGCGCACATGGTCTCCGGCGATGCGCGAGCAGGTCGAATTTCCGGAAGACGTCTGGGATGAGGCGCGGCTGCTGGTGGTGCTGCGGGAAATGCTGGAGCGGCTGATGGCGAGGGTTCGCAGCGAAGGCGCGGAGATCCGGCGCATCACGCTCAAACTGCGCTACACGGACCGCGATGAATCCGAGCGTTCGCTCACACTGGCCGAGCCGGCGGGCGTGGAAAGCGAATTCCGCGCCGGGCTCGAACGGCTGCTGCGCTCGGCATGGCAGCGGCGCGTACGTTTGCGCGCGGTGTGCCTGGAAGCTGGCACACTCTATCGCCCGTCCCCGCAAATGGAATTATTCGCGGAGGCGCAAATCCGGGAACGGGAGTATCGCCTGGCGAGCGCCATCGACCGCTTGCGCGCCAACTTCGGTGCGGCGGCGGTGCATTGGGGTTATCAGTTACCGGCGAAGTGCGCGGCCACCTTGTGAATGGCCGTGGCGATCTGGTCCACCTGCGCTTCGGTGTAGTTCTCGTTCCACAGAATGGCGATCACTTCGTGGAGCACGCGCTCGGCCACGGGACACAAGCCGTGTTCGAACTTCTGCGAGCCATAAGCGCTGAACGGATAGCCGGAAGCAGCGTAGGTATTGGGGCCGGTGAACACCGGTGAAAGATATAGCGGATCGATGATGTACTCGACCCAGGCCGGAACGCCCTCGGCCACCAGCGCATCGCCGAACTGGCGCGCAGTGGCGCGTGCAGCGTCGTGATGGACGCGTAGCATATAAAGCCAGTAGGAATGCTTCGTGTTGGAGGGTACGGCCGGTGCGCTCACGCTGGCTAAGTCTTTAATAGCAGCATCGAGACGAGCGGCGAGCGCGCGGCGCTTCACCACCGGCGCTGGCAGCTTGCGCAACTGAGCGAGTGCAACGGCGCCTTCCAGTTCCGACATGCGGTAGTTCTGCGCCAGGAACAGGAAACGGCACGAGCCAAGGGTTTTCGTGTCGCGTGGCCAGGCCTTGTCGGCAAACAGCGTCGCGCGGCGCGCCCATTCGTCGTTATTCGTGACGAACAGGCCGCCTTCCCCGCACGTGATGTGCTTGCTCTGCTGCAGGCTGAAGCAGGCCATGTCTCCGATGGTGCCGACGAGTTTGCCTTTGTACTCGGCCCAGTAGGCTTGCGAGCAGTCCTCGATAAGCACCAGGTTGTGGCGGCGCGCGATGGCGCTCAACTCGTCGAGCGCGCAGGGCTGGCCGGCCAAGTGCACGGCCACGATGGCGCGCGTTTTCGGCGTGATGCGGCGCTCTACATCGGCCGGATCGAGCGTGATGGTCACCGGGTCGAGATCGGCGAACACCGGCACGGCATTCTGCCAGAGGATGGGCGCGATGGAGCCGATGTCGGTGATGGGCGGAACGATGATCTCGTCGCCGGGCGCCGGATCGAGCGCGGCGATGGCCAGGTGTACGCTGGCCGTACCACTCGAGCAGGCAGCGGCATGTTTCACGCCGAGACGTTCCGCGAATTCGGCTTCCAGTCGCGGCACCATCTTGCCCCCGTTGCGCGTCAGGCAACCCGAGTGCAGCGCTTCGAGAACCAGGGCTTCTTCTTCGCCGCCAAAAGTGCGGCCCGCACTTTCCAAGTAAGATGGCAGGCGTGTGCCGATCGCCTTCTCGCCGCCATGAATAGCCAACTTCGCGCTCACTTCTTTTCCTCCGGATTGTCGAGATAGATGGTACGGCCTTCCGCTGCTGAGCGGTATGCGGCTTCAGCCACCGCCACCGCCGCGCGGCCGTCCTCGCCGGTCACAGACGGTGTGCGGTCTTCGAGGATGCTGTCGATGAATTCCTGGTGCTGCGCGCGATAAGCCGCCATGCGCACGGGCGACAGCATACCTTGGCCCGCCCAATCGATGGGCGGCTGCGTGGTGATCACGCTCCAGACGCCCTTCTGGCCCAGGCGCAATTCGCCATAAGCGTCCAGGTCCAGGTTTCCGGTTTCACCCACGATCCGGGCGCCGGACTCCGAGCGCGGGAAGACAGGCTTGGGGATGTCCCAGCTTTCCCAGAGCGTGGCCATGGCGCCATTTGAAAGAGAGAGCAACGCCATGGTGGAAACCTCGTTGCCGGATTCCGGATCGCGCTGCACGTGCGCGGTAACGCTGGTGATCTCCGTGCCGGTGACCCAGCGGATGCGGTCGATGTTGTGCACGGCGTGGCCGATGAAGGGGCCGACGTTCTCCGGTTTGCTCTGCCAGGGTGGCAGCGCCTCGAGCCCGCCGCTCGCCAGGATTAGTTCCAGAACCATTTTTACTTTGCCGATGGCGCCTTCGCGCACCAGCCGCCGCGCTTCGATGTTGCAGATGCGGAAGCGCTGGCCGAACATGATCATCAACTTCACGCCGGCCTTGCGCGTGGCTGCGAGAATGCGGTCGCAATCGGCGACCGTGGTGGCCATGGGCTTGTCGAGGAGAATGTGCTTGCCGTAGTTGGCCGCTTCCACGGCCTGCCAGGTGTGCTCGGCGTGCGGCGTCGAAATGAGAACGGCGTCGATGTCCGGGCGCGCCAGCAGCGCTTCCACGGTGGGTTCCGCCGTGACACCGTATTCCGCGGCCAGCTTCGGGGCGCGCGAACCGCCGGCGATCGCCACCAGTTCCACGTTCTTCAGGTACTTTGTGGATGCCTCCGCATTGGTCCGGCCCATGAACCCGGAGCCGATGATACCTAAACGAATGTTCTTCATTACGCCTTTTCCTCAACGAGAGTGTTTTCGAGAACTCCGATCTTTTCGATTTCACCACGCAGATGGTCGCCCGGCTTGAGCGCGATGCCGCGCGCGAAGCCCACGCCTTCGGGCGTCCCCATGGCGATGATGTCGCCGGGCTCCAGCGTCGCCACGCTGCTAATGTAAGCGATCGTCTCGGGGATGCCGAAGATCATGTGAGAGGTATTCGAATCCTGCATCAGCTCCCCGTTCACCCACAGGCGGATATCGAGTTTGTGCGGATCGGCGATCTCGTCCTTGGTGACGATTTCGGGTCCGAGAGGCGCATGCCCGTCGAACCACTTGCCCATGAGCCAGTCGAAGAACGGATCGAATTCGCGCACTTTGCGATGTTCGATGCGCGCGTTGAACTTGCGCTCGCTGATGTCGTTGATGACGGTGTAGCCGAAGACGTAATCCATGGCGTTGACGGCCGGAACGTCCTTGGCGCGCTGGCCAATGACGACAGCCAGTTCGATCTCCCAATCCACGAAGACGTTGTTCGCCCGGATGGGAATCGTGCCGCCGGGCGCGTTAATCGTCGTAGGCGGTTTCCAGAATACCTGCGGTGTGAGGACGCCCTCGGCGGTGGGCTCTTTGAAGCCACTCTCGACGATGTGCTTGCGATAGTTGCCCGCAAGGGCGAACAGCTTGCGCGAGTCGCGAATGGGCGCGTCCAGGCGGATGCCGGCTGCCGGAAGACGCGGCCCGTCGAGCGCCGGCGGTGCGCTCATCAAATCGATGGGACTCTTCGTGCCGAGGTCGACTACCTCATCTTTTGTCCGCACGCCGAGGTGCACACTGCCGTCGGCTGAGAAAAATCGAAGGATTCGCATATTTCAACTCTTCAGATTAAACAGACGCTGCGCGTTGCTATGGAAGATTGCCTCGCGCGCGGTTTCGGAGATATTGGCATGAGCGATCTTGGCGACGACGGCGGCGCCGTTCTGGAGAGGAGATCCGCTGCCGAATAGCAGACGCTCCGAGCCCACCTGCTGGACGATTTTCGAGATCGCCTCGAAACCCATGATGCAGGAAGTCTCCAGGTGCACGCGCTCGAAACGGCGCATCATCGAAATGGCCATCTGGAGCTCAAACAAATAGTTAATGCCCGCCAGAATCCAATTGACCTTGGGGTGGCGCTCGATAACAGCCGCCATCACGCCGACATCCAGCATCGGCACGCCCCAATTCATGACGACACGCAAAGGCAGCATCACCGGCCAGCCGCGCCGGGCAGCGTCTTCGAGAATGGGCTCGATGCACGCCTCGTAAAGCGGATGATAACTGTGGTGCTGCGGGTACAAACGCACGCCGAGAAAACCGCGCGCCGCGTAAGCGTCGAAATCGTAAGGCTCGTTGGAGAACTTGTGGGACAGTTCGCGCGGGCCAAGGCACGCCATGGGAACCAGCGCGCCACCGCACGACGCGGTTTCGCTCTCCGTCTCGATGTTGCCGTCTTCCCAGTTCACGAACAGGCTGCGCGTGGAGCAAACGGCCGCCTGCTGGATGTCCCACTCAGATAGCAGGGAGCACAGCTCGGCGCCGGTAGTCGCCTCGATGGGCCAGTACGGCCAGCGGCCGATGAAGGCGTTCACGTCGAAGATCATTGCTCCACCCCCATGAGCCGCAGGATATTCGCGCCCATGATCCGGCCCAGGCTTTTGCTGGAGAGGCCGCTCGACCTGATGCGGGCGAACTGCGTGTAGGGATCGAGCAGCGGCGTGTCCGTGCCAAAGACGATGCGATCGGGGCCTACAGCAGCCACCGCCGTCGGGAGAAAGGCGGCGTCGATGGTTGAGCTGGCCGTCTCCAGGTAGAGGTTGGGGTGTCTCTGCGCGGCCATGATGGCGCGGCTCCAATCGCCTTTGGCGAAAGGCTGGCCGCCCGAATGCGCCATCATGATCCTCACCGCGGGCACGGCCGTCAACATGTATTCACACTCTTGCGGCGTCAGATGGCCCAGAATGGGGAAGCCCAGCTCCACGCACTTTTCGAGGATCGGGATGATGGCCGGTTCGGCGACGGACATATCGGGCGTGGAGTAGATCTTGAGTCCCCTCATCCCGTAGTCGTTCCGGCAGCGTTCGAGTTCGTCGAGCGCTTCCTGGCCGAAGCGGGTGGAGCTGATGGTGGCGTAACCCAAGATTCGGTCCGGGAACTTCTTCATCTCCTGAGAAAGGAGATAGTTGCCCTCGTGCATGTCGTAAAACAACGCCGTGAGATCGGTGACGCAAATCTTATCGAAGCCGAGCCGGTCGGCGGTGCGCACCAGAAACTCGCCGTCGACGTTGATCTGGAGGCGTGTGGACTTGCCGGTGTGGACGTGCGCGTCGACGATCATCAGTAAGCCTCGCCATCCACGTGCGCCGGCGCGGGCGTCGGTGTGAATTTGAGATTGGAGATCTTTATCCCGGCGCGGACCTGGTCCTCCACGTCGTCCAAGTGGGCGAACAGGTCCGATATGCCGGAGCCACTCCAGGCTGCCGCCACGGAGTACTGCCCATCGACCGACCGGCCCGCGGCCAGGCGTCCGGTGAAGACGATGGCTGCGTTGCGGTCCTCCTTGGTTTCCAGCGGTTCGATGGAAGCGGCTTGCTTCGAGTCGTAAAACAAAGCCAGGGCAATAGGACCGATTCCCGGCGTCTGCGAGCCGGAGAGCATGAGGCGGCCTTCGGCGTGTCCCAGCTTCATCTCCGGCAAGTGGCGGATGCCGGCTCCGACCTCGTAAACGCGATCCGGGGCCATCCGCAGCGGCGCGACGCGGAAGCGGCAATTCACGAACTCGCTGTCGGCGGCGATGGAATAGAGAGCGGTGAGTTGCACGGCGTCTTTACCGATCGTCCATTCATCCAAGCGGGCCTCCACCACTGCCCGCACGGGGCCGTCGGCGATGACGCGGTACTTCGGCTCGACGGCGTTACGCGGCTTGTGCGCGTAATCCGGCATGTTATAAGGCGGGCGGTAGAGGCTTTCGCCCGAGCGAAGGAAGATTCCTCCCAGGCCCAGCGTGTCGCCGATGTGGATGACGTCCCGGCCAACCATCGAAGGACGCCCCGCACCGAAGTAGCCGGCCAGGTTGTTGTACAGTCCAGGCTGTCCTTCGGCCCGCGCCTGTATGTCGAGAAAGAAGCCTCCGTAAGTGCGGTAACCGATCATCTCGCTTTCCAGCGCGACCGTGTTGTGGTTGTAACCGTAACTGTGCTGCGCGTGGACCTTCTTGGGATAAACGATGGAGTCGCGGAGCGTCGTCGAGTAGTAAACGTGAGCCGTGCGCGTTTCGCCGGCGTTCAATCTCACTGGGAAGACAAATTCATCGGGGCTGCCGTCGCCGTCCAGGTCATCCGCTTGTGAAGGAACGATGGTGACGGCGTAACGGCTGCCCGCGGGATTCACGAGGACCGCAATGGCCACCGCGCCGGGAAATCCCGGCGCCACACGTGCGGCGGTCGGTACGGGAACGACGGCGAGAGTTTGCACCGTATGCGCCGCCGGGTTCGAGATTTCCAGTTCCAGGCGCTGGGCAAAGTTCGAGAGCGCCCAATCGCCGGCCGGTTGCGCGGCGAGCGCGAAAGTGATGGCAAGAAGAGCGAAACACAAGCGTCGCATGGTGTTTCAACAACCACTGTCGCACAATCTATTATGCTGGTGTCAATGCACATGCGAACCGTTGCAGCCGCACTCTTACTTTGCGCCGCCATGCCTTTGGCCGCCCAGCAGTGGTGGGAAAAGGTCACCGCGCCTACGAACGGAAAGCTTGTCCTCACGGGCTTCAAATGGTGGCCCAAGGCGCAAAAGCTGAAGCCGGGCGAGAAGTTCTTCGTGGATCTCGACAAGGACGGCGACCCGGATCTCCTGGTGCGCCGCGAGGAGAAGAACTTCGTCGTGATCGTCGACGACGATGACGACATGAAAATGTCCGACGCCGACGGCGACAAGGATAGCGACTGCTACGTCGTGGATTACAACGCCGACGGCGCAGCGGACCGCATGGTCGACTACATCGACAACAACGGCGACAACGTGGCGGACGAGATGGAGATCCGCTACTACCAGAGCGGAGAACTGCGTTACGCCTGGATGTGGGAGGACATCGACAAGGACGGCAAGATGTGGGATCTCGAGAACTACCAGTACAGCGCCAAGCCGTACAAGTGCGACATGCTGGGAAACAACCTCTTCTACCTGAACAAGTACGATGCGCCGCGCGATGCCTGGATCCCGTTCTCCGAGTGTCCTTTCGCCTTCTATGACACCGATGGCGACGGCCGTACAGAGGTCGTGGTGCGTGTGAGCGCTTCGCCTATCGGCTCGGACAAGGAACACGATTACGCGAACAATTACAAGTTCATGTGGGCGCCGATGGAGGACTATATGCGCAACATCGGCAACGTGAACGTGAGGTTGAGTTATTCGATCAAGAACGCCGACACGTCCAAACGCCAGTATGCCGCGGATATGGGTTTCACCATGAACGGTGAAGTGCACTATCAGTATCCGGATCAGGCATACACGAATCCCAAGAGGCGTGCGCCGAAGACCGTGCAGCGCATTGCGTGGAACAAGGCCGTGGATGTGGCTCTCAAGTATCCGGCAAAGCAGACCGGCTACACCTGGGACGAGTACGACGACAACGATCGTTGGGAAGGCATCTTCTGGATGTGGGAACGCCGCATCATTCCCAACACCGGAGGCCCGAACCTGAAGTGGAACAAACGCCGCGAGTACGACAAGGATCCCAGCAGCGATCGCAAGATTTACTATTCGGGCGTCGACCGCCGCATTCATCTGTTCGGCGCGGAAGAAGGCTGGATCGAAGTCGGGCAGATCCGCGGATCGGCGAAGATCGGCGAAGTGCGCATGCTGGATACCGACGGCAACGGCTACTTCGACACCTGGGAATACGACCTGGACAACGACGGTGTGCCGGAGCGCACAACGACAGTTCGGGACGAGAAAGCGCGCATGCTGCGTCTCGACCAGAAGGAGTTGCACGATTTCTACACCCGCGAGGTGCTGCCCGCCGCCATCGTCGAGAACGAGAAGCTGATCGCCGGTCTCAAAGCGCTGGTTGAGGACGAGCAAGCCGGTGTGTTTCTGGTACTGGCCAAGGATTGCGACAGTCCCGAGCGCCAACGCTATCTGTTGGATCTGGCCCGCGAGAAGCTGTTTGCCAAGGCGCTGAACGAGTTGTACCGCCGTTCGAAGGCGCAGGAGGCGAATCCGAACATGTCGAACTCACGCTCGCCGCAGCACCTGGAGAATCAGAAACGTTCGGCGGCGTGGTGGGAGTTCAGCCGCGGGGTCCAGGATTTCCGGGACGCCTATGGCGCTGGCGACTATGCTCGCGCCGCGCGGTTGTTAGAGAGACTGGTAGCCGGGAAATGATGCGCGAACTCTTTGAAAGCCGCTTCGGTTCATTGCAGGGCGCGCGTGTGGTCACCGCGCCCGGCCGCGTGAACCTCATTGGCGAGCACACCGACTACAACCTGCTGCCGGTCTTCCCCGTGGCGCTGCAGTTCGGAATCCGGATTCTGTTCCGGCCGCGCGGCGATGCGACCGTGAGGCTGGCGGCGATGGCGCCCGGTTTTGGCGACCGCTCGTTTGAGCTTCAGGCTGAAATCCGGCCTTATGCCGCGGGCGATTGGGGCAACTACGTCAAGGCCGCCGCACAAGCCGTCGTGGAGCGTTGGAACCTGCGACGCGGCATGGATGCGGTGGTGAGGGGCGATCTGCCGATGTCCGCCGGGCTGAGTTCCTCCTCCGCCATGGTGGTGGCCTCGGCGCTGGCGTTGCTCGATGCGAACCAGGTCGAGGCCGACCGGGTGGAACTGGCGGAACTGATGGCTGCCGCCGAGCATTATGTCGGCACGCGCGGCGGCGGGATGGACCAGGCCATCTGCCTGGGCGGCAAGCGCGGCCACGCAGCGTTGATCGAATTCGCTCCGCTGAGAATCACGCCGGTAGCGGTGCCGGACAACTGGCGCTTCCTCGTCGCACACAGCATGGTGAAAGCGAACAAATCAGCCGGCGCACGCGAGCATTACAACCAGTGCGTCGCGGATTGCCACGCTGCGGCGGCGATCATGGGAGATTTCCGCGCGCTGGTCTGCGCGGCGAGCGAGGAAGAAGTGCTCGCGCAGGGACGGGCGCGCCTCGATGACAGGCTGTTCCACCGCTTTCGCCATCAGGTCACCGAAGGACGGCGCGTGTACCTGGCGCGCGATGCCATGGCGGCGGGCGATGCGAGACGGTTCGGCGCTTTGATGCTCGCCTCACACAGGAGCATGCGCGACGATTACCTCATCAGTTGCCCGGAAGTGGACCAGTTGGTGGAGGCTGCCATGACGTGCGGCGCCATCGGGGCGCGCATGACCGGAGCGGGATTCGGAGGCTTCGTCGTGGCGCTCACCGATGCCGCGAATGTCGATTCCCTGATCAGCCGGCTCGACCGTCTCTTCTATGCTCCACGCGGGGTCTCCGGCGTGGTGGCGGGCCACTTGTTCAAGGTGGAGCCCTCCGGCGGTGCCGCAGTCAGCCTTGCATAGCGATTTGCCTTTCAGGCGCCCGGCCTGTTCGTAACTTGAAGGTTGTCTCGAGCGCCTACCATATTAGTGATGCGCAAAGATGGTCGGTCCCATTTGTATTACTTTTTCTTAATCTTGATTCCGGTTCTGTTGGCGGTAGGGTGCACTTCTAAGAATCCAGGCAACGGCTTCCCCGGCGGAAAAGGGAAGGGAGGCGGCGGTCCGGTCCCGATCACCGTTGCGACGGTCGTACAGCGGGACGTCCCGATTGAGATCCAGGTTGTGGGCAACGTGGAAGCGTACTCCACAATCACGGTGAAGTCGCAGGTCACCGGCCAGCTTCTCTCGGCCAGATTTCGCGAAGGCGATTATGTGAAGGCGGGCGAACTGTTGTTTACCATCGACCGGAGGCCGCTGGAGGCGCAGATCCGGCAAGCCGAGGCCACCCTGTCCAGGAACCTTGCCCAAGCCAAACAGGCGGAAGCCAACCTGGCCAAGGATCAGGCACAACAGATCTACCTTCGCGCGCAGGCGGACAGGTACTCGAAGCTGACCCAGGAAGGTATTATCTCCAAGGACCAGAACGACCTGATTCAGGCCAACTACAGCGCGATCAACCAAGCCATTGAGGCGGACCGGGCCGCGATCGATAGTGCCCGGGCCGATGCCGGGGCCACGCGCGCCAGTATCGAGAACCTGAAGGTCCAGTTGAGCTACACCGCTATCCATTCGCCTATCGGCGGTCGCACAGGCAACCTGAATGTGAAGCAGGGGAACTTAGTAACAGCGAATACCACGGAGTTGATGACCATTAACCAGGTGCAACCGATCTACGTGACGTTTGCGGTGCCCGAAGCGCGTCTGGCTGATATCAAGCAGCACATGGCCGGCGGCCGCATCGAAGTGTTTGTGACCGGGCAGGACGACAACCCTGCTCCCGAGCGGGGCGTAGTCACCTTTGTCGATAACAGTGTCGATACCACCACCGGCACGATCAAGGTAAAGGCCACGCTGCCCAACACGGATCGCCGTCTGTGGCCCGGCCAATTCGTGCGTGTGACGGTGCGGCTTGCGACACGCGCCAATGCCGCGCTGGTGCCAAACCAGGCAGTGCAGACCGGCCAGGAAGGCGCATACGTTTACGTCGTGAAGCAGGATAACACCGTGGAGTCGCGCCGTGTGGTCACTAGTGTCAGAGTGGATCAGGACCTGGTAGTCGATCAAGGCTTGACGCCTGGAGAGACCGTGGTGCTCGAAGGCCAGCTTCGCCTGGCGCCGGGCATGAAAGTCACCGTGCGCGACCCGTCCAAATTGCCGGGCGGGGCTAAGCGGCGTTCCAAGAGCTAAGCGGAATCTGCGGTGAACTTCTCAGCCACCTTTATCCGGCGCCCCGTGGCGACTAGCCTGTTGATGCTGGGGATCGCCATGTTCGGCCTGATCGCCTACCGCGCGCTACCGGTGAGCGACCTGCCCAGCGTGGATTTTCCGACCATCATGGTTTCGGCGAGCCTGCCCGGCGCGGACCCCGCCACCATGGCCTCGGCTGTGGCCACCCCGCTCGAGCGCCAATTCACCACCATCTCCGGCATCGACTCCATGACGTCGGTGAACTCGCTCGGGTCCACGCAGATCACCCTGCAGTTTGACTTGAGCCGCAAGATTGACGGCGCCGCGGTGGACGTGCAGACCGCCATCGCCGCGGCGATGCCGCTGTTGCCGCCGGGGCTCACCAGTCCTCCTTCTTTCCGGAAGGTGAACCCGGCGGATTCACCCATCATCTTCCTGACGGTTTCGTCACCAACGCTGCCCTTGTGGGTGGTGGATGAATACGCGGAAAACAAGATCGCGCAGCGCATCTCGATGGTCGACGGGGTAGCGCAGGTGCAGGTACTCGGCGCGCAAAAGTACGCAGTGCACGTTCGCCCGGACCCCACTAAGTTGCAGACGCGGCAGATCGGCATCGACGAGGTGGCCCGAGCTGTCACCAGTTGGAACGTCAACCAGCCGACTGGGACGCTGTGGGGTCCCCATACGGCATACAACGTTTTGGCGAACGGCCAATTGATGAACGCCGCCGGCTATCGCGACCTGGTGGTGGCCTGGCGCAACGGTTCCCCGGTTCGCTTGGGGGATATCGGACAAACCGCGGACAGCGTCGAAGAAGAGCGCACCGCTGCCTGGATCTACACGCCGGACGGTGGCCGCCGGGCCATCAACCTGATGATTATGCGGCAGCCGGGCAGCAACGTGATTGAAGTGACTGACGGCATCAAGCGGCTGCTCCCTACCATTCAGGCGCAATTGCCGCCGGCTATCCATCTCGAAATACGGGCCGATCGCTCAGCCAATATTCGACAAGCGTTCGGCGACGTCCGCTTCACGATGATGCTTACGCTCGTCCTGGTGATCGCGGTGATCTTTGCTTTCCTGCGCAACGTAAGCGCGACGCTGATCCCGGCCCTGGCCCTGCCGTTTTCCATCGTAGGCGCGTTCTCGGTGATGTACCTGCTGGACTTCAGCCTGGACAACCTGTCGATGATGGCGCTGATCCTCTGCATCGGCTTCGTGGTGGATGATGCGATCGTCATGCTGGAGAACATCGTGCGCCACATGGAGCGTGGCGAGGCTCCGATGGAGGCGGCGCTGGCAGGATCCAGGGAAATCTGGTTCACCATCGTGTCCATGACGCTGTCGCTGGCCGCCGTGTTCATCCCCATCCTTTTCATGGGCGGCATATTGGGGCGCCTGTTCCGCGAGTTTGCCGTCACCATCTGCGTGGCCATCCTGATTTCAGGCTTCGTTTCGGTGAGCCTCACGCCCATGCTCTGTTCTCGCATCCTGAAGCGCGATACGGGCCCCCACGGAGCCTTTTACCGGGCCGCGGACTTCGTATTGAAGGGCATGGCGCACTTGTACGAGGGCAGCCTGCGCTGGGTGCTCAACCACCGCCCCGTAATGGCCGGCGCGTTTCTGGCTACGCTCGGACTGACCACCTGGCTCTACATCAAGGTGCCCAAAGGCTTCATCCCGGACACCGACAACGACCAGATCTACGTCACCACTGAGATGGCGCAGGGCACGTCGTTTGCCACTATGTCCAAGTATCAACAGCAGGTGGCCGAAGTGCTGCGCCGCGATCCGAATATCGACGGCCTGATGTCGAATGTCGGGGGCGGCTACGGCAGCACCTCTAACACAGGGCGCATCTTTCTGCAGCTCAAGCCCCGCCGCCAGCGCGCCCTGACCAGCGCGCAGGTCCTCGAGACATTGCGGCCGAAACTGGCGCGGTTCCCCGGCGTGCGTGTCTTCATGACACTGCCGCAGGCCATCCGTGTCGGAGGGCGCTCGTCGAAGAGCACATACCAGTTCACGCTGCAGAGTGCCGACACCCATGAACTGTATATCGAGGCCGGCAAACTCACGCGGCAACTGGGCAAGTTGTCGAGCATCCAGGACGTTTCAAGCGATCTGGAGATGAAAACCCCGCGCGTGCGTGTGGACATCGACCGCGAGCGGGCCGCGGCCCTGGCTGTGGACGCACGCACCATCGAACGCTCTCTTTACAACGCTTACGGCCCCAGTTGGGTATCCACCATATACACTCCCAACAACCAGTTCCGCGTGCTGCTCGAGTTGTTGCCCGGCTTTCAAGAGCATGCCGACATGGTGACATCGCTGTTTATGCACTCCTCATCCGGCAAGCTGGTTCCGCTGGAGGCCATCACCACACTCCGCGAGGATGTTGGACCGCAGAGCATCAACCATTCCGGGCAGCTGCCGTCGGTTACCGTGTCTTTCAATTTGCGCCCCGGGGTCTCGCTCGGCGACGCCGTCGCCGACGTCGAAGAGGTCGCGGCGCACAATCTGCCGGCCTCGGTGAGCACCAGCTTTACCGGGACGGCGAAAGTCTTCCAGGACTCCTTGAAAAATCTGGGACTGTTGTTGCTCATCGCCATCCTGATCGTCTACATCGTACTGGGCGTGTTGTACGAGAGTTTCATCCATCCCCTGACCATTCTTTCTGGATTGCCTTCGGCGGGTTTCGGAGCGTTGCTTACTTTGCTGATCTTCCGTGTCGAGCTGACCATCTATGCGTTCGTAGGTCTGATCATGCTGATCGGCATCGTGAAGAAGAACGCGATCATGCAAATCGACTTCGCGCTCGAAGCGGAACGCAAACGCGGCATGACCGCGAAGGAAGCCATCTACGCCGGCTGCCTGACCAGGTTCCGGCCCATCATGATGACGACCCTTGCGGCTCTGTTCGGCTCCTTGCCCATCGCGCTGGGCTTCGGCGCGGGCGGGGAAGCGCGGCGCCCGTTGGGCTTGACCGTGGTGGGAGGCCTGGCCTTTTCCCAATTACTGACCCTGTATCTCACGCCCGTGGTCTATACTTACATGGCCGGATTGCTGGACTACTGGCGCCGGCGCCATGCCCCTGCCGCCGTAGCCGGCGGCCCCCTGTTGGACGTCAAGCCGTGAACATTTCTTCGACATTCATACATAGGCCCATCGCCACCACGCTTCTGATGCTGGCCATCATCCTGTTCGGCGCGGTGGCTTACCGTGCGCTGCCGGTGAGCGACCTGCCCAACGTGGACCTGCCCACGCTCCTGGTGACAGCCAGCCTGCCTGGCGCGAGCCCCGAGACCATGGCGTCCGCCGTGGCGACGCCGCTCGAGAATCAGTTCTCGATGATCGCCGGCCTGGAGTCCATGACGTCGGTGAACTCACTGGGTTCCACGCAGGTGACGCTCGAGTTTGACCTGAGCCGGAACCTGGATGGGGCTGCCGTCGACGTGCAGGCGGCCATCACGCAAGCCACGCGCACGCTTCCCACCAGCATGCCCACGCCGCCGACCTTCACCAAGGTGAATCCCGCGGATCAGCCGGTTCTTTACCTGGTATTGACCAGCGACGCATTGCCATTGTGGGTGCTGGACGAATACGCCGAGACGCGCGTCGCGCAGCGCATCTCGATGGTCACCGGCGTCGCCCAGGTCCAGGTCCTGGGCGCCCAGAAGTACGCCGTACACGTGCAGATGGACCCCTACAAGCTCGCCTCTCGCCAGGTGGGCATCAACGAGATCGAGACTGCGCTGAGCAGTTGGAACGTGAACCTGCCGACGGGTACCATCAACGGACCGCAGCGCGCCTTCACGCTGCAGGCCAGCGGGCAACTCGCTACTGCCGACGCGTACAAGCCGCTGGTCGTGAGCTACCGGAACAACTCGCCTATCCGCTTGGAGGAGTTGGGCGAGGCGCACGATGGGGTGGAAGACGAAAGAACCGCCTCCTGGCACATGAACAAGCGCGGCATTCAGCGCGCCGTCACTCTGGCCATCCAACGCCAGCCGGGCACCAACACGATTGAAGTCACCGATGGCGTGAAAAAGCTGATTCCGGTCTTCCAGGCCGAGCTGCCGCCATCGGTGCACATGGGCGTGCTCTACGACCGTTCGGAAACCATCCGCGATTCTTACAACGACGTGAAGTTCACCATGCTGCTCACGCTCGGCCTGATCGTGATGGTGATCTTCCTGTTCCTGCGCAACGCTTCGGCTACCATCATTCCCAGCCTGGCGTTGCCGTTCTCTGTCATCGGCACCTTCGCCGTGATGTACCTGCTCAACTACAGCCTGGACAACCTGTCGATGATGGCCCTGATACTGGCTGTGGGCTTCGTGGTGGATGATGCCATCGTCATGCTCGAGAACATCGTCCGGCACATCGAGATGGGCAAACCGGCTTACGAGGCGGCGCTCACGGGCTCCAAGGAGATCGGTTTCACGATCGTCTCCATGACTCTCTCGCTCGCGGCCGTATTCATCCCCGTGCTGTTCATGGGTGGCGTGCTGGGGCGATTGTTCAAGGAGTTTGCCGTCACCATTTGCGCGGCGATTCTCATTAGCGGCGTCGTTTCGATTACGTTGACCCCCATGCTGTGCAGCCGCTTCTTGAGACCGTCCGCCGAGCAGCGGCGCTTCTGGTTCTACCGCGTCACGGAAAGCTTCTTCGACGGTATGCTGCACGCCTATGACGCGAGTCTGCAGTGGGTGCTGCGGTACCGGCCCCTGACCATGGCCATTTTCGTCGTGGTGCTGGTGGCCACCGCCGTGCTGTTCGTCATCATCCCGAAAGGCTTTATCCCGGACCAGGACACCGACCAGATCGCCGTGACCACCGAGGGAGTACAGGGCGCGTCTTTCGACGAGATGGCCACCCTGCAACATCAGGTTGCCGGGATCATCAACGCGGATCCGGACGTGGATTCCTTGGTCTCGACGGTGGGCGGGGCGGCGTCTTCGTCCTTGGGCGGCCAGAATTTCGGCCAGATCGTCGTGCACTTGCGGCCTCGCGCGGATCGCGACGTGCTTGTGGGCGACATCATCGCGCGCCTGAAACCGAAGCTCGCGAAACTGCCGGGCGTAAAAGCTTACTTGCAGAACCCGCCCACCATACGAATCGGCGGGCAGGTTACCAAGAGCTTCTATCAATTCTCGCTTCAGTCGCCTGACAAAGAGGAGCTTTACGCGGCTTCGCGAATGTTGGAGGGCAAGCTGTCGCAATTGCCGGAGTTGGAAGATGTCACTACCAACCTGATGGTCGAGAGCCCGCAAGTACGCGTGACCATCGACCGTGACAAAGCCGCCGCCATGCAGGTGAGCGCCCAGGGCATTGAAAATGCCCTCTATGACGCTTACGGCCCGCGGTGGGTCTCCACCATCTACTCATCCACGAACGAGTACAGGGTGTTGCTCGAACTGCTGCCGCAGTACCAGTTGGACCCTGCGGCGCTTTCGAAGCTCTACTTCAAGTCCACCGGCGGGAAACTGATTCCGCTCGACACGCTCTCGCGCGTTGCGGTCGAAAACGGGCCACAGTCGGTGAACCACTTCGGCCAGTTGCCGGCGGTCACCCTCTCGTTCGGTGTAAAGCCAGGCGCTTCGCTGGGCGGTGCCGTGTCCAAGGTAAGGCGGATCGCGGACGAGAGCCTGCCCGCGACGATCAGCACGACCTTCCAGGGGGCGGCGAAAGCCCTTGAAGGATCGTTGACCAACCTGTGGATGCTGCTCATTATCGCCATCATGGTGGTTTACATCGTACTGGGTATTTTGTACGAGAGCTACATCCACCCGCTGACGATTCTCTCCGGCCTGCCCTCAGCCGGCGTGGGCGCTCTGTTCACGCTCTACCTGTTCCACATGGATCTGAATATTTACGCCTTCGTGGGACTGATCATGCTGATCGGCATTGTGAAGAAGAACGCCATCATGCAGATCGACTTCGCGCTGGAGGCAGAGCGGAGCGGCATGCCGCCCATGGAGGCCATCTACCAGGGCTGCCTGATTCGCTTCCGGCCCATCATGATGACTACTATGGCGGCGCTGCTGGGAGCGATTCCTATCGCGTTGGGCTATGGGGCGGGCGGAGAAGCCCGTCAGCCATTGGGATTGGCTGTGGTGGGAGGACTGCTGTTCTCGCAACTGGTGACGCTATACCTCACGCCCGTCTTTTATACGTACCTGGCGGGCCTCCAGAGGGCCTGGAGCGCCCGCCAGGCAGATAGAAAAAGAAGAGCGGCTGTTAGCCCGGTCGCGAGCGACTAGTTGCTCTTGAACGGTCCCGGAATCTTGACCAGGTCCGCCCGCATCTTTCCGTTTTCGGTCATGCGAGCCATGAAGTACACTGACCCGTCTTTGCCGACGGCGATGGAATTCACCCAGCCGGGCCGTTCGCCGTTCTCGTAGAAAATGGCGCCCTGGTCCTTGTACTTCGCCGTAGGAATGTCGTAAGTGACAAGGTGGAGGTCTTCAAGGCCTTTCGCTTCACCCCTCGCCGTGCTTTCCGCGCCGCGAACGCGCTTACCGTTTACATAGATCGGAGCGCCGGTCAGGTAGTGTATGGTGCGGCCGTCGGGACCGAGCGTGAAGCCCAGGTAGCCGTAGCTGAACTGGTCATACATTCCGCTGCGTTGTGACGGCAACGACGTCAACCGGTCGAGCACCTCCACGCGCTCGGCCTTGGGATCGAAGCGGAAAAGGTAGCCGGAGTTGCCGTGGACGCCGTAAAACATGTTCTCGGGCGCGTACCAGAAAACTTGCCGCCAATTGTAAGCCATGTGGCCGGGCGAGGTGATGTCATACAGCCCGAAGTAGTCCTTCTTTAGATCGTCGCCCTGGACGGGAGTCACCGTCTCCGTTTCGTAGTTGTAACGGAGGATGGTGCCGCTGCCCACCGAGAAGTACACCGCGCCGTCGCGCGGGTCGATAGCGAAAGAGCGGCAGATTGTGCGGTAGGTCTTACCCTTGCCGTTCTCGCCCAACTCGTTGAACTTGCCCAGGTCCTTCATCTCTTTCTTGGCCATGTCGTAGCGGATGAAATACCCGGTCGGCCAAGTGAGTCCATAGAGGCGGCCGCGCTGCGTATCCATGGCCATTGTCAGGATGCCTTCGCCATGCGGCTCAAGACCGAGGTCTTCGAACTTACCCGTGGCCATGTCATACGACAGGAAATGCCCGCCCCGGTAAGGCTTGTACCCCTTCGTGGGGACGCCGGGCTTCTCCATATCGTCGATGATGCTGTAGTAGCCGAGGTGGGTGGCGAAGTACAGCTTGCCGTTTGACTCGACGAAATTGACGTGGGCCTTGCCCTGGCTCACCACGTTCATGCCCTTTTCGCCGCAAGCCTCGGTCAGATCCCCGACAAACTTCGTCTTGTCGGTAGCCGGGTCGTAAACAAACATCTGTCCGGCCACGTCCTGCGGTTCGGCGCTCAGGACGTAGTAGATCTTGCCGTCGCTGGCAGCGAGCATGCCGTTGTAAGTATCATGGGCCAGCGCAAAACCGGAATTATAAGTCTTCGCAGTCAATTTTCCGCTTACCATGGGTTTCTTGGTTTCTTGTTGAGGCGTGGGCTTGGCACAGGCACCGAGCCAGAGCAGCGACAAAAGCGCCGCGGACACACCGATAGCGTGTTTCATCATATAAATGGACTCCAGGTCTAGGCTTTCGCCAATTCGTTAGCGTGTTTCTTGATCTTGCGGACTGCCTGGGCGACCAGTTCCATGTCCTGGCGCGTTGCCAGCAGCATGGTCTGCGTCAGCCAGAGCGCTTCCGCGCAAAGCTTGTCGTTCTCGGGGCAGCGTGTGCGTTCCGCCCACCCTTCGATGGATTCCTTGGGGTGCGCCGCGCGAAAACCACGGCTCTCGATGGTGTTCTTAATAAACGGTTCTGTGTTGAGCGGACTGTAACCGCTGGAGACGGGGATGCCTTCGGCCGACATCGCCTTGATGAACTTGGCGCGCGGAAGGCCGGCAAACTGCTCGGGCTGGTACCGCCACATGTAAAGGTGATACGCGTTGCGCGTGCATCCGTCGTACATCTTCGCTGGCGGTACGCCGCCGATTTCCTTCAGCATGCTGCTCAGGTACTGCGCGTTCTGCTCGCGGGTCTTCGACTGGGCTTCCAATCTCGACATCTGCGCCATCAACAACGCGCCCTGGAATTCGGTCATGCGCAGGTTGAGGCCGCGCCCGGAGTATGTGAAGTTGTACCCCTCGGCTTTCCGGCCCCGGCTATTGTTGTGGAACGCGTAGCACTTCTCGATGATCTCGTCGTCGTTGGTGAGGATCGCTCCGCCTTCGCCGGAATTGAGGTTCTTGGAGGCCTGGAAACTGAAGCAACCCGTGGCGCCCCACGTGCCGACCTTGCGGTTACGCCACTCGCCCAGGTGCGCCTGGCACGCGTCTTCCACCACCGGGATGCCATGTTTCTTGCCGATGGCCAGAATGGTGTCCATGTCCGCGGCCGAGCCGCCCAGGTGCACCGGCATGATGAGCTTGGTGCGCGGCGTGATTGCGGCTTCGATCTTGCTGGCATCGATCTGCGACGTTTCGCGATCGGAGTCGACAAACACCGGTAGTGCGTTCATCATGAGGATGACGTTGACGGTGGCTACGAACGTGTATGGCGGCAGAATCACTTCGTCGCCCGCCTGGATGCCCAGCGCATGGAGCGCGCTGGTACCGTTGGCCGTGGCCAGGCAGTGTTTGGCTCCGGTCAACTGTGCATAGGCAGCTTCGAAACGATCCACGTTGAGCTTGCCAAGGCCCCGGTACCACTTGCCGCTGCGCAGCACGCCCAGCAGTTCTTCTTCCTCCTTCCGATCGAAGACGGGCCAACCAGGCCAGCGTCCCTTCTTCACCGGTGTACCGCCCAGCAAGGCGGGCTTGTCTTGTGCGCTCACGATGACCGGACTCACCGCCACGCCTGCGGCCGTGGCAGTGGATAGGAATTTACGGCGATCCATTTCAGTCTCCCTTCTTTTGGGGCAGCATCTGCCCGCGTGGAATTTCCCAGGTAATGGCACGCGCACGCGCGCTGCGCGGCGCATCGGCGGTGTCACCCACTTGGTAGTAAATAGTCAAAATGCGGCCGCCGGCGAGTTCCACCGAGCTTGGATAGCCGCAGTCGCCATTGGGGGCGTCGCCCGCCAGAATCATCTTCCGGCTCTGGTCCCAAGTAGCGCCTCCGTCATGGCTTATCAGAGCTTGTGCGCCGAAAGGCCGGTTGCGCTGCCCGAAGGTCAGCACCACCTCGCCGGCGCGCGTAACAATAAGGTCCGCCGGATGCTCGCTGTCTCGCGTGACAACGCGAGGGTCGGTCCAAGTGCGTCCGCTGTCGCTTGAATGCACGGTGGCGATGTGGCCGCCCTTTTCCGAACGCATGGCCGCGAGCAGGCGGCCGTCGGCCAGTTCCACGACCGACGTTTCGTTGTAGTGCTTGCCGAGCAGGGAAGGCTCGCCCCAACTGCGGCCTCGGTCTCGTGAGCGGAAGATGTAGCTCTCGTTGCCGCGCTGGTCGTGGAACTCAAAGTAGACCGGCATGACAACCGTTCCATCGCGCAACTGGATGATCTTGCCGTAGGGCGACACGGCGCCTTCGCCCGCGTAAAACTTGTGGATGGCTTCGCTACGCTGGGGGCGGGACCACGTCGTGCCCCCGTCATGCGAGGCCATGCAATAGACGCCGTCGAACGACCATCGGGATCGGTCGGACGATAAACGCTTTCCGGAAGCGTCGTACCCGGAAAGAACCGCGTAAGCCAGCAAGATCGTACCGTCCTTGAGCACGCCGAACGCCGGGTTGCGATCGTCTTCCGTGCTATCGACGGCGGTGCGCGGAGCCGACCATGTCTTCCCACCGTCTTTCGTTCGCACGATGTCGAGCCGGCCGCCTCGCCCCATGTGCGCGCCGCCGCCACGAATCACGGCAAGGGCTTCGTTGCCGCCGAGCCCAATCATCACGGGGAAGTACCCGCCGCCGGTGGTGACGTCGACCGGCGTTTCATCCGGAGCGAGTCCACCCTGGAAGGTGATGCCAGGCCGCAGAACTTCCGCGATGGCCAGCCCCACAAAACCAGTGGTGCGGACCAGTTCCTTCACGCCGTGCGTACGGGTGTTCGTCGGATCCAGCAGGAACGTAATGTACCTGTCGGCGGAGGTGCGGACGCGCTCGTCGTGATCCACCTTGGTGTAGTACCAATTCAGCAGCGAAAGCACACCCGGGCTGCGTTGCTGATCGTCGCTCCGGGTTATGCCCCAGGTGCCGTCGGCATTCTGCGTCTTAAGCAGCCATTCGATGCTGGGCTTGACGCCCCGCGCAATGCGCTCGCGCGATACCTGGTCGTCGACTAGCGTATGGACGCCAATGAAACCCTCGCCGCAATAGGTCATCACCGCCAGCGGCCAGAAAATCTCGCTAGTGCCGTCGATGATGTATGGGATGCCGCCCTCGGGCACCTGTATGCTGAGGAGCCAGTTCGCCGCCGCGTATGCGTCGCGGGCGATCTCAGGCTTGCGCGTCAGCGAGAAGTACTCGGAGAGGAAAGCCGCGGCGGTGGTGGCAGTCGCAACCGTGTAAGGGTGCCGGCTCAAATGCCCCCGGTAGTAACCCGTGCCGATGGCGCCCTTGGCCGCCGGCGATTCGACGAACCAGGTGGAAGCCGCACCCCGGCCCTTACCCTGCGGATCGTCGATTGAGCCCTGGTAGACGAAGCGCACATAGCGATCCATGGCGCGCTGGTAGATCTGCTGGCGCGCCGGTGTGGCATAGCGGCAGGCTAGCGCCAAGGCTGTGGCGGCCGTTCCGGCATCGCCAAAGTAGATGTTGCCAATGGGGCCTGCGTCGGCCCAGTAGCCGCCTTCCTCGCCCTTCGAGGTGATCACGATCCGCTGCTGCTGGACGAAAGTGTCCGCCCAGCGCAGCGCTTCGTCCAGATATGCACGGTTGCCCGTGATCTGGTATCCCGCCATCAGCATCCTGGCCAAGTTTCCGTTTATGAAGATCGACCACGAGGTGTCCTTCGTGTTCTTCAACTGGCCGCTGCCCACGTCGAGCGTCATCGTCCAATCGCAGAGGTCCTTCAGGTAGGCCTGCAGTTCGGCTTCGCTCGGACGGTTTTGCGCCTGTGCGAGCGAAGCGAAAACCAGCAGCGCGACTACCAGGGTGCGTCTCATTTCTCGAACACTATCACCTCATATTCGTCGACTCGCGGGACACTTACCGTTACACGGCTCTGGCTGTCTTTATTCAGTGCGAGCGGCTGCGGATGCACCAGGGTGTAAGCTTTTGTCGCGGATTCACCCGCCGGAAGCGTCACAACGACGTCTCGCGCAGGCAGCACCCGCGTGATGGGCCTCGTCATCTCCCCCGTGAAATTGACCAGGTGAAGCAGCTTGCGGCGCCCGTTCTGCTGTGAACGCCAGACCACTTCTACCGAACCCGGGATGTTCGAAACCTCGACCGGGGCGGGTGCCATGCGGTGCGCCGCGTTGGCGGCCATCCTGAGGAATTCCGGCAGCCGGAAGGATGCCACCGTATTCCCGAAGTCTCCCGCGAAGTACACCGCCGTTCCTTTGCCCGTCTGCTTTATGGCCAGCGCGGGATCCGGCGACACGGGCGGGACGCCGTCGTAGCGGCCCTTGAGCGGAACCGTGAATCGCAGCGGCACCTCGGCGCCTTCAGGCTTCACGCGCACATAATAGGTGGCGGACGGCAACAGTTCGCGATAGGTGCCTTCCAGCATCCAATGCTGAGAGACCGGCTTCATGAAGTCCCAGCGGGTCGGCCCTACAATGCGCTTGTTGTCAGCGACGCCGAACAGCGAGGCCAGCGCGAAGTTGTCCCGCCGGATTCCGGTGTCGTCGTACAGCGATGTCTCGAAGGTGGCGAACAGGTTCCCACCCTTCTCGACGTACTCCTTCACACGCGCGGCCGCCTGGTCGCTGATGCAGGCGACATTCGGCATAAAGATGGCGGCGTAGCGCGATAGCGGCTCGCGCTCCAACGTGACGTCGTCGATGACGTCGAACGGGATGTGCGCGCGCAGAAGCGCCTCCGAAATCCCGGAAAATTCCTGGTCCACGTTGCCCACGGCGGTACGCGACGGGATCCGGTCGATGTCGATCATCTGCGCCGGTGAGCCGGAGTAGAAGTTGGCCGTGGTCTCGGACCACACAACGGCGACCCTGGCTTCCGAGCGGGTGCCTATGTAATAGGAGGCGTTCTTCTCCACCAACCGGTTCATCTCCGCGATGGCGTCGATCTCGGGCTGCTTGAAATCGAAGCTGGTGAGTCCCATCCAGACGCTGGCCGCGTTGGCGATCGTGTCGGCGTACAGCAGGCGCAATTCGGGTTTCGGCAGCAGTGAGAATGTCCAGGGCTTCAGCGCCGCGGCCGAGAAGATCACGGTGGGCTTGCCGCCCGCCTGCGTCTCGAGCATCCGGGCCGTCAGGCCCGGCTTCCACAACGGAACGCGCGTCAGGTCGCCGCTGATGAAGCCGCCTTCGCTGCCCAGCAGGTCCTCATGTTCGACCAAAGCGCGGTTAATGCGCGCAGTGGCCCAGTTGGCTCCTCGCACGCCGCCATTGGTATAGAAGGCGATGTTGGGATTGATGGACTTCAAAACTTGGTTCGAGTCCTTGAAGAACTCTGCCATGCTCGACACCTGGAAATCGAGCAGGCGCTTGAACGGCAATCCACGGCGGACCTGCTTCGAGGGCATTTCCTCGCCGTACAACTTGCGATACTTCGCCCGGCAGTAATTGCAGTAGCAGGATTCGGCGCGGTATACCGGCCCGTCATAGAAGATGCCGTCCACGCCGTAGGCCGCCAAGTCGCGAAGCACCTGGAAGCACCACTCGCGCCACGGCGTGTTCAGACAGAAATCCGTCCCGTTGTCGTAAACGCCGTCCACCGGCTTGCCGGATTCGGTGATCTGCTGCCAGTCCGGATGCTTGGCGCCAAACGCAGTCCGGTACCAGTGCACGTTGAAGTAGATCATCACGCGGATGCCGCGCTTGTGGGCCTCTTTGACGTACTCGCCCAAGTAGTCGCGGTTGACGCGGCCGGCAACTTTACTCTTGAAGTAGAACTCCTGATCGTCCAGGCCGCCTTCCATCCCCATGATCTCGAGGTGTTCGGCGTTGAAGCCGCGCGACGCTTTCCACTCGGCGAGTTCCGCGGGCGGAACCCCGTCGATGCGGTCCATGCTGGTTACAATGTCGCAGATGCGCAGCGGCTCCTTTTGCCACCAACGCAACGTGGGAGCGGCCGGCTGCGCGAGCAGCGAGCCGCTGAAAACGACTACGCACAAAACAATTCTGTTCATAGTGGTATAAGTGCCGCCACCGTCCGGAGTGTACGGTAGATTCAGCCTTGAGTCAAGGTAGTTACTTTCAAGATGAGAAGTATGTAACGGCCGGACAAAACACGAACGGCGGGCCGTGTTTGCAGCCCGCCGTTCTCAATGGTCAAGCGAAGGATTGTCTTCTTAGAAGAGGAGCTTCAATCCGAACTGAACTTGCCGCTGGTCGCCGCGGGAACTGATCACGCCGACCGTCGATGCAGTGGAGATGTTCGAGCCCGGTCCGCCCCAGTTGGCATGGTTGGGGGCGTTGAACATCTCGCCGCGGAACTGAAGCTTGAAACGCTCGTACAGAGTGAAGTCCTTCAAAACGCTGGCGTCGATCACGATGTCTCCGGGAGTGAACAGCAAATTGCGCGCTGCGTTTCCCCACGTGAAAGGCGCCGGCACCGAGAATGCCGCCGGATTGAACCACTGGCTCAGCGTCCGTTCGGCCGGATACAGATCCACTCCGGCAACCCGATTCGGACGGCCTCCACGCCAGCCAGTCTGAGTCGCAGTAAAACTCGGCGAGAACGGTGTGCCGGTGCGAAGGTACGTGATACTGGAGATCTGCCAGCCGCCCACCACTTGCTTCACGAACGGGTGCGCACTCGAGAGGAATTTCCTCCCGGTACCGAAAGGCAGGTCATAGCTGCCGGCAAAGGTCCAGATGTGACGGCGGATCTGGTCCGAGTTGCCGCGATCGATGCGAGCGTTGTAAGGGTTCTGCGGACCACCGGTCACGCCCACGTCGTCGAGAGAGCGGTTCCAGGAGTATTCGATCTGATAACTCAACCCGTTGTGGTAGCGTTGCACAACCTCAACCTGCAATTGATGCAGGATGGAGTTGCCGCCGCCTGCCAGCAGCAGAATGTCGGACCACGGTTGATAGGGCCGGTTGGGCTGGATAGCTCCGGGGATCTGCTCCTTGGAGAGGTTCACCGGGTAGTTATACCAGGGTAGATGCGTACTGTGGTTGCCCACGTAAGAGACACGCATGCCCATATTGGCCAAGAGTTCGCGGTCGATTGTGAAGTTCCATTGATAACTCTCGGCGTTCTTGAGGTCGCGCTGTACGGCCGTCAGGCTGGGATTCGGACTAATAGCTCCGGATCCGGGGAAGGGATTGGCCAGCGTGATCGACGGCACGGTGCCGGCCGCGGCTTCAAACGATTCGGCCAGCAGGAACGGAGGATTGTTGAAACCGCGCTGCCGGGGCCCGATGAACACGGGCACGAAGTTGTGGAACAGCCCGAAACCCGCCCGGACCACAGTCTTCGTGTTGCCGAAGGGACGATAGGCCAAGCCGATGCGCGGGCCGAAGTTGTTCTTGTCGGGCTTCATGTCCTCGGATGTGAAACCGGCATCTTTCGCCATCACGATCGGATAAGCGTTCACCAGTTTCTGAATCGCCTGCGAAGGCATCGTATCGCTATGGATGATCAGGCGGCCGCTCTGGAAATCGAAATTCGAGATAGTGTTGTTGCGCTCATACCACGGCGTCTGGTACATGTAACGCACGCCGAAGTTCAAGCTCAGGCGCGGGGAGACCCGCCAGTCGTCCTGGATGAAAAAGCTGGTGCGGGGTCCCACGAATAAGAGGTTCGGGCTGGTCGTGGAACGGTAGGCAGACGTCGGATAGCCCAGCAGGAAATCCGCGAACTGGTGCGCCGGCTGAGCATTCACCCCACCGGACGTGTAACGGCCGTTGAAATCGAATCTCCCGAGGCCGGCGTTGTTCGCCAGTGACGAGAGCATACCAGCGACCGCGGGCGGCGAGAGCACTTTGTGCCGGGCGAGATCGACGCCCATCTTTATCGTGTGGCTGCCATGGATCATCGTCAGGTTGTCGATGAACTGCGGCGTGAGTTCCGAACCTGGATCAGACCCGCCGTAGTCGCCGATGGCGACATGGTTGGTGATGTTGATGTTCGGCAAACCGCCAAACGACACAGGGTAGAGGGTCGGGAATAGGGTCCGTGGATCGAAGTCGCGGTTCATTCCCTGGCGTGTGGACGCATGACGGAAGTAGACGAAACGGAACTCATTCAATGTCCGCGGCGAAATCGTGTGGTTCCAGGTCAGATTCGCGCTCTGCGTGCTGTAGCCGCCATTGTTCCAACTGCCGTAGCCGACCGGATACCCCTGGGGCACGAAGTAAGGAAAGCCCTTGGAGTGATTCAGATTCACCCAGATGCTGTCCTTCTCGGAGAAGCGGTGATCGATGCGCACATTGACACGGTTGATGTTGCGGGTGACAGGGACCACCCAGCGGTAGTTGTTGAGTGTGCCGAGCGGACCCGAAGACGTCACGTTGGGCAGCGGCACACGTCCGATGAGCGTTTTCGACCGCGAATCGATCCGGGAAGCCGGGATCGTGTTGTTCGCGAACGGGATTCCGCTGAGCGGATCCAGGATAATCACCGGTGTTGAAAGGCTTGCGAAAGCACTGTAATTGCCGTCCCGCATATCCTGGGTGGCCACGCTGGTCAGGTAATTGTTACTCGAGCGCACGCGGTAACCTTCATAGCTGGTGAAGAAAAACGTCTTGTTCTTGCCGTTGTACAGGCTCGGTATCACCACCGGGCCGCCCAGAGTGAAGCCGAACTCGTTCCTGTTGAAAGGCGGCTTGGGACTGGGAGCGTGGTTAAAGTAGGTGCGAGCGGCAAACTCTCTGTTCCTGTTGAACCAGAACATGGATCCATGCAGATCGTTGGAGCCGGATTTGGATACTACTGTCACGGCCACCGTTCCTTCGTACTCAGCCTTTTGGTTGTTGGAGTCCATCTTGAACTCCTGAATCGAATCCACCGATGGCAGAGTGGATAGGCCGTCCGCGTACGAGTAGGCGCCGCCGCCGTTGCCGGTGTCGTTGTACATGGCGCCGTCCACGGTGAACTGAATGCCGCCCCAGTAAGCGCTGCCGGCCACACGGGGGTTCGAAGCGCTGTCACTGGTCACGCCCGCGGAGATGCGGATCAACCGGTCCAGCGTGCGGCCGTTCAGCGGAATCGTCGTGATGACGTTCGCTTCCAGGATGTTTCCGACGGTCGCGTTCTCGGAGTTCACTACCGGTGCCGAAGCTTGCACCTCGACAGCCTGCTGGACCGTGCCGGGCTCCAGCGCGATGTCCACGCGCGCCGAGCGGGTGGCCAACAGACGCACGCCTCTGGTCAAGCTGGGCTTGAAACCCTGCACCTCAGCCTTAACTGAGTATGTGCCCGGAGGCAGGTTTGCCACCACGTACTCCCCTGTGGCCGAACTGGCTGCCTTGTATTCAATGTTAGTCCCCTCGTTCACGACGGAAACGGCGGCGCCACTGACGACCGCACCAGACGAATCCGTTACCGTGCCAACGATGGTGCCTGTGACGTTCTGGCCGAGCATCAACGACGCTCCTGCAAGGACAGCCAGCAGGCAGATTAAGAGCTGCGAATGTAGCTTTGTTCTCACAACTAACCTCCTCTGAATATCTGAAGCACTCGCCGCACCGGGAAGTGCGGCATCCTGACTCTCACTTAACATAACGGGAGCTATGCGTCAAGGGTACTATCCCCACATC
>ENA-UOYA01000583-UOYA01000583.1-activated-sludge-metagenome-genome-assembly--contig:-NODE-583-length-45745-cov-27.268899_pt1 | contig 45745 bp, 38 predicted proteins | sample MGYA00238163_ERZ764804 | MGnify/ENA primary metagenome ERZ764804 (study PRJEB28919, sample SAMN05720223) | activated sludge metagenome | isolation source: Anaerobic digester | place: Hong Kong...
CCCATCTTCGGCACCAGCAGAATCAATACATAAAGAGTGGCGAGGCCAACCAGAATATAAACTATTTTGGCCAGGGTGGACATGGCTCCAAAAATGCCTGCTACTAAATCAAATTCGAACAAACCTACCAGCAGCCAGTTAAGACCTCCAATGATGACCAGAATGAGACAAATCCAATCCAGTGTGTTTAATTTGCCCATATTTGCCCTCCTTGGGTTCGAGAAGAACCCATTTTTTATTTGCTTATTTTTTAACTCAATTAAAATTGATAGTCAAGCGAAATTTTTTTTATTAGCACTAGTCAGGTTTCCTGTAGACTTTATGCTATAATTTTAAGGCAGCCGTGCTAAGCGGGGAGCTAGCGGTGCCCTGTACCCACAACCCGCTCCAGTGGGGCTGAATTCCCGGCCAAGGCTGTCAGTCTTCTGGCCAGGCTCGCTTTTCCGGGCGATGAAGGTTTGGGCCCTGCGCAAAGAGCCAGCTGTTAACCCCGCCAGGACCGGAAGGTAGCAACGGTAGCAGCCAGGTTCTTGTGTGGCAGTCAGCCTGACCGGAGCCTCAGGGAAGCGAGGCCCGCAGGGGGCGAGCAGTCAACGCCGGGTGCACGGCTGCGCTTCTTTCAGATCTATTAGAATAAAAGAAAAAACAAAAAAAAGGAACCGTCAGCCTCGGGCCATTTTTTGCCGACAGCCGCATTCTGGCCAGAATAATGAATGGCTGCCTTTACCGGGTAAGAGAAAAAGAATAGGGAAAAAAGGATTTCCTTGTCTTCCTGATTTATTAAATCAAGACGTTTACGAGATGACCTGGCCTGTAAGGGAAGGATATTTTAGCTCGAGAGTGCAGGTCCGGCTCGATATTATATCAGACTGAATATAGGGAAGCAGGAGGGACTAAAGTTTTGGACTATCTGGACTCAGAGGGCTGAAGTGGAATTCAGACTGATAAGATAAGAAAGGTCGAACCTCTAAGGCGCCGCAGGCGCAGCCTAATTGATCTGCTTGGGACCTTTTGGTAACATATAAGTACAAGCTATGAATTTCTTTTTGGCAGTCACGTTTGTTCATTTAAAATAGATGAGAAGGAGAGGGCAATGAATGTCTTTTTTGATATCCTGATTCTGTTCTTTATGATCTCGGCGTTGCAGCCGGTGATTAAACAGGAATTTCTTAAGGCTTCGCGCCAGAATGTAATCTCCCGCATCGAAAAGAAAACCAAATCCAGAGTTATCACTCTCATCCATCGTCAGGAAACGATGAGCATTCTGGGTTTTCCCGTCATGCGCTATATCGATATTAATGACTCGGAAAAGGTTATCCGGGCAATCCAGACAACTGGTGCCGATACGCCTATTAGTTTAATTCTCCATACGCCAGGCGGTATCGCTCTGGCTGCCCTGCAAATTGCCAAAGCAATTAAGAGCCACAAAGGAAAAGTTACTGTTTATGTTCCTCATTATGCTATGTCTGGTGGAACTCTAATTGCTCTGGCAGCCGATGAAATAGCCATGGGTGAGCATTCGGTGCTGGGACCGGTTGATCCGCAAATAGATAAATATCCTGCTCCCTCTATTGTCAATGTCCTCAGGCAGAAGCCCATAGCTGAAATTGATGACGAGACCTTGATTTTAGCCGACATTTCTCAGAAAGCCATAAGCCAGCTTGAGAATAGCATCATTGATTTATTGCCCGAGACTTATTCCGAAGAAGACAGGAAAAGAATTTCTGAGGCTTTAACCAGGGGACACTGGACTCATGATTTTCCCATTTCTGTTGATGTGGCTCGCCAGCTGGGTTTGAAGGTGACCACTGATGTTCCCCCCGAAGTATATGAGCTAATGGATTTGTTTCCACAGCCAATGAGGAGCACCCCTTCTGTAGAATTTGGCCCAGGGCCTAATTATCACCGTGGTCAAAAAAAATAAAAAAATAAAAGGCTAACTGCCACTCAGGTGGTCTTCCGGCTTCTTCTTGATATTCTGTAAACAGGGAAAAGTGTTGACCGGTTTGGTCTGATTTCGGTCTGGCTTTAAATTTAAGACCACCAGCTGACAGGATTTTCTATAATCGGTCCTGATTTCTAAGCGCCTTGCCTGGTGTGTCTGGTTCAGACCCCAAAACCCCTGTTAGGGAGCCCTTTAATCTTAAAAAGCTTATTCCTCATGACAGAATCTATACAAAAACTTGACATCAGTCTTTCCTTTACTTAACATATAAATTAAGTAGAGAATAAGGAAAGAGAGGAGAGCCTCATGAAACAAGTCTCCAGATGGTTGGCCATTCTTTTGCCCCTTGTTCTGGCTATTTCTCTGGGGCAGATAACTTCTTCCAACCTGCAAAAAGCTGGCGATGAAGCTTTAGGCACCAGAAAATACAGCGACTATCAGACTCCGGCTTTCTGCGGAATTCAATGCCATAATGACATCTATCAGCAATGGAAGCAGGCTATGATGTCTCAGGCCTATACCCACCACTGGGATGAAATCGAATACTTTAAACTGGCTGTTCCTCAAGCAGAAAAGGACCCGGTGGTGGCCGGTGTTAAGGCAGGCTGTAATGGTTGCCATACGCCCCTGGCCTTTTTAGCTGGCGATATTCCACCGGCTGTTCCGGCCAAAGGGACCCGAGCCAATGAATCTGTTTCCTGTGAAGTTTGTCATACCATAACAGGAATGGCTGGTGATACTCCGTTTAATTTTAACTGGGTATCAGAACCAGGCAAGAATAAGTATGGCCCGCGGCAGAACGCCAATTCTCCTGAGCATAATTTAGTCAAGTCAGATTTTCTGGCCAAGGCTGATTTTTGTGGAACCTGTCACAATGAAAAAAGCCCATATGGTGTCTGGGTTAAATCTACTCATCTCGAGTGGAAAGCCGGGCCTTATGCTGAGGAAGGGGTTAAGTGCCACGATTGCCATATGACCTATGCTCCAGGCAAAAGCGCTTCGATGGGGGCCTCTTATCCTGACGTCCGCCAGCATCTCTTCCATGGGGCTCATGATCCGGGTAAAGTCCGCGGCACAATTGAACTTAGAGTTCATCCTGATATCAATGAAGCTTCTCCCGGTGATAAAGTCAAATTCACTGTGGTCCTTTTTAATCAGAAGACCGGCCATAAGTTTCCAACCGGTTCAGTTGAGGACAGAATCGTCTGGATGCATGTTGAGGCGGTTGATGCCAGAGGCAATGTCTATCATCTGCCAGTCGATAAAAAGGGATTTGAAGGAGAAGAATACACTATAGCTGCCGATACTCTGGCTTACCAGGATATGGGTATAGCCCTTAATGACCCGAACTTTAAGGGTGTTCAGAGAGACGGTGTGCCAGTCGGTGACCGCATTTTCCGGATGCCTTATTTCGATCCTCAGGGAAGGATGACCATTCAGCAGTGGAACACCAAAAGCCAGGGAGTTGATTATCGCCTCGGTCCGAAAGAAACCAAGATCGAAACCTGTACCTTTGCTCTGCCGGATACCATTCCAGCTGGACCCCTGACAGTTAAGGCCACTCTTTATTATCAGCGGCTGGTTAAACCGGTGGCTGATTTTCTGGGTGTCCCGGCGGATGAGACTGAACCGATTGAGGTGAACAGACATCAAACGACGATCAACGTTGTCGACTGAACACTGTGAAATGGAGGAAAAAGATGAAAAGAGCAGCAGGTGTCCTTTTCCTTACTCTCGGCTTGATTTTCATTTTCAGTTCAGAAGCCTGGTCGATACCAGCTTTTGCCCGCAAATACAGCATCAGCTGTAAGGTCTGTCACAATCCTTTTCCGAAGCTCAAGCCCTATGGCGATGAATTTGCCAGTAATGGCTATGTGATTAAGGACAAAGAAACACCCCGCTATAACATTGATACCGGTGATAATACGCTTTCACTCTTGAGAGAACTGCCCATTGCCATCCGGTTTGATGGTTATCTGAGTTTTGACAATGCTCACAATAAGCGGTTTGATTTCTCAGCGCCTTATATCATCAAGTTGATGTCAGGTGGAGAAATCTCCAAGCATATTTCTTATTATTTATATTTTATTTTCACCGAAGGAGGGGAGATAGCCGGGCTGGAAGATGCTTTTCTTATGTTCACTAACCTGTTCAAAACTGACCTGGGTTTTTTTGTTGGCCAATTTCAGGTGGCAGACCCGCTGTTTAAGAGAGAATTGCGTTTAACTTATGAAGATTACCGGATTTATGGAGTTAAAGTCGGGCAGGCCAGGGCAGATCTGACCTACGATCGAGGTGTAATGCTGACCTATGGGTTGCCTACTGGTACTGATTTAACTCTGGAGATCGTTAACGGTATGGGTCTGGACCCGGTTGATGATTTTGGAACTTTTGATAATGATAAATATAAAAACTTTATGTTGCGGATTTCACAGGATTTCTTACCTGAATTTAGAGCCGGGGCCTTCGGCTATGTCGGAAAGGAAAGGCAGGACAACATTAATGACAGTCTGTGGATGGCCGGTGGAGATCTGACCTGGACTCGGCCTAAATTCCAGTTCAATGCGCAATATCTTTATCGAGAGGATAAAAACCCCTACTTTTTAATAGCCGGAGCGGAGAAAATTCAAACGCAGGGTGGATTTGCTGAACTGCTCTATTTCCCTCGCGGCGACGATTCCCGCTGGTATCTGGTGGCACTTGGTAACTGGGTTGATTCAGACCAGCCAGACCTGAAATATACTTCGGCTGGTCTCCATTATGGCTACCTCCTGCGAAGAAATGTTCGGGCGACAGTGGAAGCTACCTATGTTTTTAAGAGTGATTTGCCCAAGCACTTGCGGCTTGGACTGGGCTTAATTACGGGCTTCTAAAGCCGAGGCCGTGTCATTAAATTAAGAACCGGATTAGCTGAAAGGAAGATTTCCAGCGAGCGGCGTGGTAGCGTGGATGAGAAGCGTTCAGGTTTTATTACCAGGACTTGAAGTGAGAAGATCGGAAAGAGGCGAGGGCTGCGGAACAGGTCTCACGCCAGGATGAAAAGCAGTTAGCTCCCGTCATTAATCCACTCAAATAAGGCAAGGTTCTGGCTGTCTTTTTTGGCAGTGTTAGGTCTAATCTGGAATTTGGCCACCGTAACTTCTCCATTGGTTCACCCTAATAACCTCTCTGGCCTGCTTTGATTTTAACTGTTGACTGTCTGGCAAAAGCCTAAATCAATATGTCTTTTTTTATAATTTCGTCAGCGACGAAGACAGACCTGAAAGAGGCCTTCTAATTCTTCCGGAACGCTGTCCAATAAGCTATTTACGGATTTTGATTATCAGAATAAAATCAGAAGTGATATATTTGACCCTGGTCTAAGATGTTAGAGCTAAAAGGGATAACCAAAAAATATCAGTTTTTAAAAGTCGTGGATAACATTAGTTTCACTATCAAATCAGGGGAGTCGGTTGGCTATCTCGGTCCAAACGGGGCCGGCAAATCAACCACCATCAAAATGATTGCTGGACTGCTCGAGCCAACAGAAGGTGAAATTTTCTATGACGGGCGCAATGTCTGGAAGAATCTGGTCTGGTTCAAGCAAAGGCTTGGTTATGTGCCGGAAGAACCGGCCATTTATTCCCATCTCAGCGCCTATGACTATCTCCTCATGGTAGGCAGATTGCGTGGTCTTAAAGAATCAGTGCTTAAAGGGAAGATCAAAGGCTTTATGGAGGTCTTCGAGCTGGGCGGCGATATGTATTCAGAGATTGCTTCTTTTTCCAAAGGCATGACGCAGAAGGTTTTAATAACAGCTGCCCTTCTGTCTGATCCAGAGATTCTTCTCCTCGATGAACCATTGTCGGGGCTGGATGTTTCCACTATTCTCATTATTGAAAAACTGGTCCGGCGGCTGGCGGCTGAAGGCCGCCTTGTCATTTATTCTTCTCATATTCTGGACATTGTCGAGAAAGTGGCCAGCCGGGTGCTGATTCTTTATCAGGGGAAGGTCAGGGCAGATGATTCGGTCGAGAATCTGCGTCAGTTGATGAAAGTCCCATCGCTTGAAGAAATTTTCAGTCAGTTGGTTGTCCAGGAAGACCCAGAGGCGGCGGCTTCAGAATTGCTTTCTTTAATGAAGAAAAATGCCTGAAACTTAAGTCCGCTGAAAAATAAAAAATGGACGGTCTCAAAAAGATTCAGCTCAAAGAAACTCCCTTTGTCGTTTTGACCCGTCATTTCTTCCAGCGCCTTTTTCTGAATGAAACAGTCTTTTTTGAAGAGCAGATGACTGGCAAGGTGGTGAGCATTATAGCTCTTCTGGCGATTTTTCCGGCCTCGGTCGCCGATTACCTTCTTTTCCCGTATCTTATCTTGCCAGAGAAACCCGAGGCCTGGCTTGAAATTTGCGAAATGACTACCCTGAGCATGCTGCTACTCGGGCTCGTCACCATCTTTGTCTGGGACATGATCTTTCTTGACCGGCAGGATTTTTTGAATCTGATGCCCCTGCCCTTGAAGCCGCTGACTGTTTTTTCGGCCAAGTTTGCCAGCCTGGTGATGTTTGTTGGGCTATTCGCCATTGGTATTAACTCTCTGTCGTCAATTGTTTTTGCTATGTTTCTGGGGCAGGCGAAATACTATGGGTTTTTTCCAGCTTTTCTTCTTTTCCTGACCCATCTTCTGGTTATGTTCCTGGCCGGGGCCTTTATATTCTTTGCCCTCGGTTTTATTGTTGGTTTTTTCAATATCCTTCTTCGGGGTAAAATCTTTCAACGGATTTCAGATCTACTGCGTTTTGGCCTCATCGTTGCTGATATTTTTGTTCTTTATTTTTTCCTGATTGATACGCATTTTATTCAAAAGCAGTTTGAAAGCTTCAAAGCCCTTCAGGGGAGTCCAACTTCTTTTATGATGAATTTCCCCCCGCTCTGGTTTACCGGACTCTATGAGGTTTTACAGGGAAACCGGCAGCCCTTCTTCCACCAGCTCGCCTGGAGGGCGATTTTAGCCCTGGTCATAGCTGTGGCTGCTTTCTTTCTGATTACTCTAATTTCATACAGCCGGTACCTTAAAAAAATATCGCCGGAAGGGGCCAAACATTACCGGCCATCAATACTAAGAAGGCTGGCTGAACCGGTCTTGAATCTGACAATTTTGAGACAACCGGCAGAAAGGGCTGTATTCTGGTTTTATGGCAGCTCCCTGGCCCGCAGCCGGCTCCACCGGACCAGGATTCTGTCTTATTTAGGTGTTGGTTTTGGAGTGAGCCTTATTATGTTTGTCTCCACCGGTAAGTTTTTATGGAAGGCTCAAGCCGGTAATATGCTCTCCCTGCCGCTGGTTTTAAGCTTCTTCCTGGTTCTGGGGATAAGAGATGCCACCAATATCCCCCTTAACTTTGAAGCTAACTGGATTTTTAAAATAGCGGAAAGCCCGCGGCGCTGGCCTTATTTTTCAGCTCTGCGGAAAAGCATTTTCTTTTTTGCCCTTATTCCGCTCTATCTTCTGCTTTTTGTTTTTTATGGTTTTATCTGGAACTGGGACACTTCCGGCGTCCATTGTCTTTATGACCTGGCTCTGGCTGTTTTGCTGGTGGAAGCCCTGTTTTTTCAGCACCGGAAATTTCCCTTTGCCTGTTCTTATCTTCCCGGGAAAAGTAAGCTCTATATCTTCTGGCTGGTTTATGTCCTGTTATTTCTGGGATATGTTTTTATCCCCCGCTGGATTGAACCATATTTTCTGGCCAGGCCCTCCAGATTACTTGGCTTTTATGGGGTCATCATTTTGATCATAGCCGGGCTCTGGCTTTATCACCGCTACTTTTTCTATGAAAAGAACGAAATATTGTATGAAGACAACCCCGAGCCGGCGCTGCTCGAACTCTTCCACGCTACCTGAGCAAATAAATAAAGCCAGGCTTAAGAATAAGAAAAAACTCACTGCTTTTATTCTAACTTTGCGGTCTGATAACCTGGCCAGTTCTAGCCCCGGCCGTCATCCTTAATTGGCAGGTAGTCTTAAAAGTCAGCAGCCGTCGGCCGTTAAGAATCAGCTAATAATCTTAAGTTCCTGCAGAATAGAATCGATCGCTTTTTTGGCTTTCTCATCCAGCGGCAGAAGGGGAGAACGGCAGGGGCCGCCTTGAAAACCACGCCGGTCTAATGCATATTTAACAGCCGCCAGGCTGTAAGTTTCAGTCACCGCCCGGTTAAGCGGAATAAGCCGGTATTGAAGCTCACGGGCCTCATCTTTCTGGCCAGCCTGAAACAACTCATAGAGCTTAACGCATAATTCAGGCGCAACATTGGCTAAAGCCAGAATAGCTCCGGAGGCTCCCAGCTCTAAAGCTGAATAAAAAACGCTGCCCGAGCCAGTAAAATAAAAGAAGTCAGCCGGGACTTTCTTGATAACTTCACCCAGGAAAGCAATCTGGCCACCGCTTTCCTTGAGGCCGATGATATTTTGATGGCTGGCCAGGTCCACCACCAGTTCCAAGGGCAACTGAATCTGGGTATTCTGCGGAATATTATAAAGAATAACGGGGATTTTAACTCCATCAGCCACCCTGAGATAAAAATCCCGGAGGGCTTCATAATTCATTTTGGCCTTGTAATAAGAAGGCGGTCTGACCAGAGCGGCCTCCGCCCCGGCTTCGACCAGCCGATTGGTGAATTTTATTGTCCACTCGGCCGATTCCCTGGCAGTCCCGGCGATAATGACCTTTCCGGCGGCTGCTGATTTTTTTGCTTCCCTGACCAGCGTTTCTGATTCTTCATCGTCGAGAAAGGGAGCTTCTCCGGTCGAGCCCAGGACAACATAGCCGGCCAGACCGGTTTTATTAAATTTTTCAATATTTTCCCTGAATTTATCCCTTGACACTTGGCCCTCAACGAAGGGGGTGGTCAGGGCAGCATAAACACCTTTTAAAATTTTACCCATTTTAATTCTCCTTATTGAACTTGATCAGGCTTTTTTATAGGCCTTTTAAGCCTTCTGGCTTCTATTTCTCTTAAGGTTTTTTCATCCAGGCCAAAATAATGACCGATTTCATGGAGCAGGACTTCTTCAATTCTTTCTCTGACGGCCTCTTCGGTCGAACAAAAGCTTTCAATCGGGACCTGGTACAATACTATAACATCAGGCGGCACATTGCCATAATAAGACCCACGGTGATTCAGCGGAACACCATGGTAGAGCCCCAGAAGATTCTGCCCCGGCGGTGGATAATCCTCGACCAGGATGGCCACATTTTTTACTTGCCTGAGATATTTCTTCGGGATAACTTTCATCGATTCCTGGACTAACTGCTGGAATCTATCCCGGCTGAGTTTCATATTTTAACTTTCTTTCTATTTGTCTATTATAAACGCCACCAATAAAGAAGCTGCTTCAGGGTTATTTTTCAATACCCTTCCTGGCTCTGACCCCTTGATCATAATAATGTTTCCGGCAGACCATTTCTGTTACCAGATCAGCCCGCTCAATGACTGACTGAGGAGCGTATCTTCCAGTCAAAACAACCTCTACGCCTGTTGGCTTCTGGTCCAGAAACTTCTTTATCTCATCTTCTTTAATTAAACCCAGATTAATGGCCACATTTATCTCATCCAGGACGATAATCTGATACTGGCCGCTGAGCATGGCTTTGAGGCATTTCTTCAAGCCCTCTTCAGCCAGGCGATAGTCTTCCTCCTCAAAATCCTCGGTTACCTTGATAAACTTCTTCCGGCCGAATTGTTCAATGGTAATTAATGGCTGAAGTTTTCTGGCTGCCTGCAGCTCGCCGCTGGGTTGGCCCTTCAAAAACTGCCCGATATAGCTGCTAAAACCATGACCCGCTGCCCGGAAAGTCAAGCCCAGAGCAGCTGTCGTCTTGCCTTTGCCATCACCGGTGTAAACTTCAACCAGGCCCTGAAAGGCAGGTTGTTTGTCCTGGAGAGAGTTGTTTTCGCTTTTAACCATGTCTTTCCAATCTTTCCAACCTTGTAGACCGGAACATTGTCTGCCCGAAAATAAACTATAAGTAAAGATTAGACTTGAGTCAAATTTTCCTGATATGTTATAAATAAAAGAGATAAATCAAGAGATCGAATTGTTGGCGGTAAAGCCCGTCTATCTGACGACAGGTTAGGAGTTTAAGGGGCAGAAAAAGGATAGCTGGCTTCAGTTGAAATAAGATGATGAAAGGCGGAAGATTCAATGAGCCAAATTAGCCAGGTCCGGATAGAAGAGGCCAGCCGGAGAATCAGACCTTATGCTATCCGGACTGACCTGACTTTTTCCCCGCGGTTCTCGGCTGAAGGGGGCAGCCAGCTTTATTTTAAGTGGGAAAGCCATCAGCCGACTGGTTCGTTTAAAATCAGAGGAGCCGCCAATAAGATTCTGTCCAACCTTGATGACTGCCGCCAGCGGGGGGTAGTTGCAGCCTCAACAGGCAATCATGGGGCGGCTACTGCTTATATCTGCCAGCAGGAAGGACTGGCTCTAACTCTTTATGTCCCGGCCAGTATAACTCAGCTTAAGCGCCAGAAACTTGAGAAGAGCGGAGCCAGGCTGATTTTAGTTGAAGGACCTTGCGAACAGGCTGAGGCTCTGGCCCGCCAGGCGGCCGGGACTGGCCATCAGGTATTTGTGTCTCCCTATAATGATGAGCAGGTCATAGCCGGTCAGGGAACCTGCGGCCTGGAAATACTTCAGGACTGGCCTGAGGTAGAAGAAGTCATCGTGCCCGTAGGGGGAGGAGGCCTGATCGCTGGCTTGGCAATTTACCTCAAGGGAAAGAATCCCGGTATCAGGATAACTGGCATTGAACCCGAGAATTCAGCTTTTATTAAACATTCACTGGCTCTTGGCTATCTGAGCAATGATTTTCCTGAAAAGCCAACCAGGGCTGAGGCTGTGGCCGGCGGACTGGAAAGTGGCTCTATAACTTTTGACCTGATCAAAGAGTATGTCGATTGCCTGCTGACGGTCTCAGAGCAAAGCATCTCGGCGGCGATGAGGATTCTCTATGAAGATAACCAGGAAAAAGTGGAGGGGGCCGGCGCGCTGTCCTTGGCTGGCTGGCTAACAGCTCCTGAATTCTTCTCGGATAAAAGGGTGGTGGCGGTTGTTTCCGGGGGCAATATAGACCCCGCCGCCTGGCAGGCACTGACCGGTTATCAGTAAATCAGCCTGAGCTTGGAAGGTATATTAAAATAGTTTTAAATAATGAGTGGCCAATGAGAAAAAATCTAAATGACAGTCGTCAATTATCTGTAAAAATTACAATGGCGGCGATTTGCCTGTTGTTGCTTATGACTTCTTGCCAAAAAGAAAAGACAAAAGAAGAAAAACTAGCGGTCAGTTACCGGCTGGGTGTCCTCCTGGCCTACGATTCACCATCGTCATTGAAAGTCTTTGAAACCATGAAAAACAGGTTATCAGATTATGAGCAGAAAACGAAAGAAACTCTGGAGATTAAACTAAAAGAAGCTCATGGGGATGTTTCTCTTTTACCTGATCAGGCCAGAACGATTGCCCCCGCGGTCAATCTAATTGTGGCTATTTCTACTCCGGCCTTGCAAGCGGCCATGATCGAGACTGAAAATATACCAATTGTTTTTGCCTCAGTAGCTAACCCCTATATTATTAAGGCCGGTAGAACCGCTGTTGACCACGATCCGCGGATAACCGGCGTTTGCTCCACTGCTCCAATTAAGCAGGTGCTCGAACTTATCCATCAGCTCAGGCCTGAAACCAGAAAAATTGGCACCATCTGGACGCCTTCTGAAATTAACTCTGAATATTATTTAGAATTAATGAAAGAGGCAGCCCCGGAGTTTGGTTTCGAGATAACTATTCAACCTATTTCAGCCGCTCAAGATATAGTCCAGGCTGTCCAGACTCTGGTCAGGCAGCAAGCCGAGGTTCTATTTCCGGTGTCGGACAATACGATCAATGCCAATTTTGACTTAATCGGACAGCTGGCTGAAGCCAATAGAATTCCTCTTTTTGCTGCCTTTTCAACCGGGGCTGAGTTTGGCGCCTGTGCTTCTATGGGCTTTGATTTCACTGACATCGGGACAAGAACGGCCGACTTAATCATCAGAATAAAAGAAGGTGAAAATCCTGCCCGGATTCCCTTTCAATATGTGGACCGGTTGAGCTTCTTCATCAATGAAGAAGCCGGGCAGAAACAGGGTATTAAATTCCCTGACCGGATGATCAACAAGGCCGACCGTCTGGTTAAAACCGGACTGAGAAAAGAAATTCTATCCCCGCCGGGAGCAGGAAGTGAATAATGACCTTAAAAAGAATTATAAAAGCCATTATTCTGAGTGTCCTATTTTTGGCCATCGGCGCAGCCGCCGGCCTTTATTTTCTATTGTACTCTTCCCGGCCGAAAGAGTCAGATAGCCTGGTTATTAACGGGCTTCAAGCGGAAGTGTCAGTCACCTGGGATAGATGGGGGGTACCTCACCTTAAAGCTCAAAGTGAGGGGGACCTCTTTCTGGCCGCCGGTTATATCCAGGCCCGCGAGCGGCTGTGGCAAATGGAGTTATTCAGGCGCCTGGCCCGGGGCCGCCTGTCTGAAATTGTGGGGGAAGCTGGCCTGCCTTACGACCTCAGAAGCCGGGTGCTGGGTTTGCCGGTTGCCATCCAGCGGGATTTTGAAAAACTGCCAGACAGAATGAAACAGCTCTTTTCAGCCTATGCCTCCGGTGTCAATGCCTATATCCGCCAGATAAAATGGAACTGGCCGCCTGAGCTTATTCTGCTGCGCTTCAGGCCCGAGCCCTGGACAGTTGAGGACAGCCTGGCTATTAAACATCTGCTGGCCATGAATCTGGCAGGTGATTACACCTCAGAGCTGGCCAGGCTAAACTTAATTAGAAAAGCCGGACCTCAGGCAGTTGAATTGCTGGAGCCTGGCCTTGATTTTTTGCCTGATCCTGAGGTTAAACTGGACATCCTTAATTTTGGATTGACAAAGGAGTTAATGGCTGAATCAGGCCTCGGCTCTAATAATTGGGTTATCTCAGGAGAACATACTACTACTGGCCGGCCATTTCTGGCCAATGACCCTCATCTGACCATCAATGTTCCGCCTATCTGGCTGGAAATGGGGCTGGAATGCCAGAAATATAAGGTTAGCGGCGAGACCATCCCTGGTGTGCCCCTGGTGATTATCGGCCATAATGAGCACTTAGCCTGGGGCATAACTAATTCTTATGTGGATGTTCAAGACCTCTATCTCGAAAAAGTTGACTGGGAAACTAAATCATATTTTCGGCAAGGGGACTGGAAACCACTGACCGTCAGGACTGAAGTGATTAAGATTAAAGGAGAAAAGAATCCCAGAACAATCAATATAAGCTGGACAGAAGATGGTCCGATTCTTAACCCCTTTCTTTTAAATTGTGAAATACCCATCTCCCTGCGCTGGACTCTGTACGAAGGTGACCGGACGGCTGAGGGCTTATATCTGATCAATACCGCCAGCAATTGGTCAGAATTTTTCAGAGGAGCAGAGCTATTTGATAATCCCTCCCAGAATTTCGTTTATGCTGATAAGGCTGGAAATATTGGTTATTATCTCTCCGGCCGGATCCCGGTCAGGAAAAAAGAGACTGCCGTTTATCCCTATCCAGGCTGGCGTGAGGACAGTGCCTGGACAGGATATTTAACCCCGGAGGAAAAGCCAAATATTTTTAATCCTGCTTCCGGCCTGATTGTAACGGCCAACAACAATATTATGACTGAGAATTATAACCATTACCTGGGCTTTGACTGGATATCGCCTGATAGAAAAAACAGAATAGAAGAATTGCTTCTGGCTACCGGCCAGAATTCACTTCAGACGCTGATGGCCATTCAAAATGATGTTTACTCCCGGCGGGCGGGCAGGCTCAAGCAGGTCTTAAATCAGATTAAAATGACTGATCCGGCGGCAGAGGAAGCGAAGCAAATATTGATTCAGTGGTCAGGTGAAATTAAAGAGGGATTGGCCTCAGCTATCTATGAGGTTTTCTGGGATAAGTTAGAAGAACTCACCTTCAGTGATGATTTCAGCTTTTATTACCAGGATCTGGCCAAATATTTTGAAGCCAGACAGGCCGGCCTGGAAAAAATTCTTGACCAGCCTGATTCAGCCTGGTTTGACCGGGCCGGAACACCAGAAAAAGAAACCAGAGATCAGATACTGGAAAAAGCTATGCTGGAGGCTCTGGGGGAGTTACGGAGAACCTTTGGTCAAAACCGGGAAAAGTGGGACTGGTCCAGGCTTCACCGCTTGAACTATCAACATGTTCTCGGGCAGAAATGGTATCTTGGTTTTTTAAATGCCGGCCGCTACCCGATGATTGGGGACAGCAACACTGTCCGGGCGAGTCTTAGCAGCCGCGGTTATAAAACGGTAGCTGGAGCTTCCTGTCGCCTGCTTATTGATCTGTCCGATTTTGATGCTTCTCTGTCGGTTCTGACTTCTGGAGAAAACGGCCATTTTCTGAGTCCTCATTATCAGGACCAGATTCCACTCTACCTGAATAGCCTGTATCACCCTCTTAGCTTTTCTCCCGGGGCAGTCAATGAAGTTAAAGAAAAAACGGTCAGGCTGCTGCCGGAGAAGAGTGCCGGGAAAAAATCTTGACCTTCTGGCCTGGCGAAAATTAAAATTGAAGACAGGGTTCTAAAGGGCGAGCTTTATAAGTCAAAGAGGGGCCGTCGGCTGACAGCCAGAGGCGATTTCAGGAATCTATCCACAGCCAAAGAGGCCTGCTGGCAGGCGGCTCGGAGCGAATAGCCTTTTACCAGAAAGCAGAGGATAGCCGAAGACAAAAAACAGCCCGTCCCATGGACATTAACCGGGAGTTTTTGCTTGGAAATAACGGTAATTTCCTGCCCATCATCGAGCAGATCAATAACCTGGCCCTGAAGATGGCCGCCTTTAAGCAGGCAAGGTGCCTGGACCAGCTGACTTATCTCTTTAGCGGCTTCTTTCATCTGTTTAGTCTGATTAATCTTCCTTCCCAGCAGAAGTGAAGCTTCCTCCAGGTTGGGAGTGAAAAGGGTCATCCGGCCAGCTAACACTTTGAGGTAGCTGGCCAGCTGGTTTTTATCAAGCAACCACCGGCCAGAAGAAGAACGGAAAACCGGATCAACCACCACCGACCGGTCTTGGTTATCGGCCAGGATGGTTTTTACCGCCGTCAGGACCCTGGGGCTGCCTATCATCCCGATTTTCAAACCAGAGATTTCAAAATCCGTTTTAAGACGGCGGTAGGTTTCAACTATCAGGCGGGGGGAAAGCGCTTTATAATCATAGACTCGATAGGAGTTCTGGATGGTCAGAGCTGTGGGGATAGCCAGCCCATAACAACCAAAACGGCTAAAAACTTTGAGATCAAGACTGAGCCCGGCTCCACTGGAGGGGTCAAACCCAGCAACTGTCAGCAAGACTTTCTTCACTTTAATATTTTAACCCAAATCACGGCCAGTTTTTAAATGTTAATTTCTGATGCTTGAAAGACAGACCCTGACTTTTTTCTGTTCTGGATTATTTTTGGCCGGGTTATATGTTAAACTTTTTTTATGAAGGCCAGGCTGCATGCCTGTATTTCAGGCAGGGTTCAAGGTGTAGCTTTTCGCTTTTTCGCCCAGCATGAAGCCAGGGTGCTTGGACTTACCGGCTGGGTCAGGAACCTTTATGATGGACGGGTAGAAGTGGTGGCCGAAGGGGAAAGAGAGCAGCTGGAGCAGTTCCTGGCTGAACTAAAGAAAGGTCCAAGGCTGGCCAGGGTAGAAAAGGTGGAAATTACCTGGGAAGAATTCCGGGACGAATTTTTAGAGTTCTCGGTTGAATATTCAGGCTATTAGCCCGGAAGAAGTTAAGGTTTCTTTTTTTCTGCCTGAATGAATTTCTGGCGGCAGGCTTCTGAACAAAAATAATAGGTCCGCCCGCCCTTGATTTCCTTCAAAGCTTCATCCTCAGGTATATAAGTATTGCACATCTCATCTTTAACCATAGTTTTGCTGCCTGGTTCAGCCCGTTTTTGATATTTCCGCGGGCTGGTTTCTCCCAGTTTTTGAAAAAACCTGACAATCCGGTAGATGATATAAAATAAAATGCCGATAAGTATAATACGGCCCAGCATTCTTAAAATTTATCTGATTGAGTCTTATCTGTCAAATAAAGGATCCCCCGGCCGGTATTAAGAGCTGGCTTGCCTTAAAAAAGAATAGCCTGTATAGTGTGAAAAAGAGGTGGCTGCTAAAAAAAAATTAAAAGACAGGAGCCTGGTCTGGCGGCAACTGTCCAGCGGCTTTGGCCAGATTGAATCCGGCCTCAAGATTGATCATAGGGAGGAGAAAAAATGAAACTTAAAGATTTTTATCAAAAGGCAGTAGCCACTGGCCTCAAAAACGACTTGAGGCCGCTTGAGGAGATTTCCAGGCTGCTACTGGCAGAACAAGAAAAATACAATAAGTTAAGTTCAGAAGACAAAGAGGCTTTTGATCTGGATAGTCTTTTTAATCCTTATGCTGACAGCCGGATACTGACCGGCTCCCCGGAAGTAGAAGTTAAGCGGCTGCTGGCTGGAATTGATATGGAAGTAGGAGAGGTCCTTTTGGCTTATGTCTTAAATAAGGAGCAGTCAAAAAAGTTCGACCTGATCCTGGCTCACCATCCGGAAGGCCGGGCCCTGGCTCAGCTTTATCAGGTAATGGAACTTCAGGTTGATCTTTTTATCAAGGCAGGGGTTACTCCCAGCCTGGCCGAACAGTTAATGGAAAAAAGAATGGGGGAAGTTGAGAGAAGATTTTTGCCGCTTAATCATAACCGGACAGTGGATGTTGCCCGCCTGCTTAATCTGCCTATGATCTGCCTTCACACGGTAGCCGATAATTGTGTTACCAAATATCTAACCGACCTGTTTCAGCAGAAACAGCCGGCCAGGCTGAAAGACGTCCTGGCTATTTTAAAAGAAATTCCCGAGTACCGGAAATCGAGCCGCGAGTCCGTCCCTCCCCGGATACTTAATGGTTCAGAAAACAGCCGGGCTGGCCGGATTTATGTTGATATGACCGGGGGAACAGAAGGGCCTAAAGACATTTTTGCTCAGCAGGCAGCAGCGGGAGTCAGTACTTTAGTCGGTATGCATTTCAGTGAAGAAGCGCTGGAAAAATGCAAATCAGCTAAACTCAATGTAATTGTGGCGGGACACATAGCTTCTGACACCCTGGGACTTAACCTGCTGCTGGACCAGATTGAAAAAGAAACGGGCGAAGAGCTGGAAGTGACCGGCATCTCAGGCTTCGAGAGAATTAAACACCTTTGAGCTGCGGCTGGCTAAATTCAGGATTACGGAGCCGGCCATCAGCTTGATTGATTGGCCAGGCTTAAAATCCAGCGGGCAAAAGACTTGGCATCATCCAGATCGTTCTGGTCAGGATGATGCCTGGCGGTAACCGCCATCTCTGCCCAGACTTCGTGTTCTGGGGACCGGCTGAAGACCTCCATGGCCTGGGCTGAAACCTGGCCACGAGAAGTAAAAGTGCCCAGGATTCTCGTCTTCCCAGCCAGGATTAAAGCCTGTTCCAGAGCTTCTCTGGATAATCTGGTGCCTGGAATTGAGCCGTGGGTCATAAAGAGAGCAACTGGAAGCCCAGCCGGGAGGCGGCGAAGGAAAGTTTCAACCGGATAAGGAACACTATGAGAATGGACAGGAAAACCGACAAATATCAGGTCATAATCTTCAATTGAGTCTATATCTTTTAGCTTTTTTAATTCTTTGGGTTCAGGTAAAGCCTCATAAATTGCTTCGGCCACTTTTTTTGTATTTCCGGTCAGACTGTAATAGGCCACTAAAATATTCATCTTGCCTTCTCCGGCTTAATTAAAATTATTATATCATTTTAGGCCTGAAGTCTTAAATCCTTCGGTGAAATTCTTGATTTTTTCCCCGCCCGGAATAAAGCTCGGAATATTCGCCAAGAATTAGCTGGTTTGGTTCTCAGCCCGGCGGGGAAAGGTCAGGCTAACTCTGGTTCCCTGCTCTGGCTGGCTTTCTATCCGGATGGAGCCTCCATTTTCCTCAACAATTCTTTTACAGATAGCCAGGCCGAGGCCCGTCCCTTTTTCCTTGGTTGAAAAATAGGGCTCAAACAGATGAGCAGTCATTTCTGGCGGAATCCCGGTCCCATTGTCCTTTATATCCAGCCTGACTGCCTCCGGTGAAGCTTCCAGGACAAAGTCAATCTGTCCCTTTCCCTTGATAGCTTCAATTGAGTTAATTAACAGGTTACGGATAGCAATCTTTAGCTTTTCCCGGTCGCCAAATAAAGTAAAATCTTCACCAGACTTTTTAAAAGTAATAGTTATGCGTCCTTCCAGAGTGCTTTGATAAGGTTCAATTAATTCTTCGACCACTCCGGCCAGCTCAAATTTTTCACGGTGAGCCTCTGATTCCCGGGCCAGAGTCATAAATTCCTGGGCTATCCGCCTCAAGTTTTCGACCTCTGAAATTATATAAGAGATTGATTCGCGGAGGATGCGGTCAAAGTCTGGATGCTGGTCTTCATGAACTTTTAAAATGTGTTCGGCCGACAGCTGAATAGGGGTCAGAGGATTCTTTATTTCATGAGCGACTCTTCTGGCCATCTCGGCCCAGGCTACCTTTTGACTGAGCTCGGCCAGTTCCTTTTCATGCCCTTTCAAATTCTCGACCATGGTGTTAAAGCCGTCAATCAGACTCTTCAATTCATCCTGGGCCTGGTGATCAACTTTGACATCAAGATTGCCCAGGCCGACTTCCTGGGTAGCCCGGATGAGTCTATTGATTGGAACAATAATCATCTTTTTGATGGTAGTGGAAAAAAAGGCAATCAGGCCAATAAAAAATACCGAGGAAAAGATGAAAAATTCCAGCAGCTCGCCGGAAGCTTGAGAAATTTCCTGCTGTTCAAAAGGAAAGGGCAGGCTTAAGAGATAAACATGTTGTTGATAGTTAAAGGGGATAGTCAAAGTTTGATAAGAAAACTGGCCAAATGATTTACGGCTAACGACCAGCGGCTGGCGGCCATAGATAATCCGGCTATAGACTTCACCGTCAATTAGCTCGGACAGGATCCCCGTTTCAAAGAATTCGCGCCGGCTCGAAGCCAGAAATAATCCCTGGCGGTAGAGATTGACATCATTGTTCAGGGTAGAGCTGATCCAGAAGACCAGGTCTTCTGGCAGTTCAGCCGGCGGCTGTTCGGTTGTTTCCTGCAGGCTGGTAAAATCATAGAGAATACTGCGGGCAAAATAAGCGCGGCTGGTCGCTTCGGTCACAAAGCGGTCAGCGAATAGTCTTTCGACCATAGCCTGAGTGAAAAAGATAAAGAAAAAGAGGGGAACCAGAGCTACCGTAAAAAAGGCCAGATAGACTCTGGCTGAAAAAGACCGGAAATCTGGACGCCATTCTTTTCTTCTGGCGGCTAAAGGTAAAATTAATAAGAAAGAGAAAATCAGGTAGAGAAAGAAAAGCTTAAGAAAACCGGTGATCAGGCGGCCGGGGGAATCTGGCGGCTGGTAAAAAGCACAGAGCTGTCCGTTATCAAGAGTCAGGCAATAAGCCCGGTAGCTGCGTCCGTTGACCTTGAGCATTGTCCAAAAGCCGGCCGGCTTCTTCATCAATTCCTGTCTTATTTCCGGGGCGAGAGAAAAAGCTGGCTGGGATTGGTTAAAAAGCGGTTGCCCTTCCTGGTCAAAAATGGCCAGGTAAACCGGGAAGTGCTGGAGAGAAGGAAGAGTGTTTAAGCGGAGCAACTCAAAGTAGGGATTAGCGGTATTGATAAAAGGCAGAAGAGTCGGGTCAAGACTGACCCAGATAACCAGCCGCCCGGCGGTTCCTGAATCAGTGGTAAAGTCCTGGTAGCCAATTAAAAAATGCCGTTCCTGGCCGAGAATTTCCAGATCCTGTTCAGTGTAGACAGGCTCAATAGAGGTCTCCAGGTCGTCTGTCTGCTCAGCAAAAACAGGCATATTCAGAGAAAAAGACGATAATAATTTCCGCTCGGATGACTGGAGATAAAGACAGGAATTCCAGTTAAGCCTGGCCAGAAAAGTCTTGTTCCAGAGACTGCGGGCAAAATCCTGGTCGCCTGGATAGCGGAAGAAGGAATAGAGGTCGCGGCTCTCTCTCTGCAATTCTAACAGTGATTGCTTTAGAGCCATTTCTGCCCAGGTTTTTTGAGAAGAAACCAGATGGACCAGAACATTTTCTGTTAGTTGCCGTGTCCTGGCGGCAGTCAAGTTGCGGACAGAAACAAATTGAACCAAGGCGATTAGAATTAGACTCAGAAGGACATAGCCAGTTCGCCTCTTGACTGAGGCCGGGACCAAAGCCAGCAACCATAGAAAGATAAGCTGCCAGATAAGTTTTAGTCCAGCCGGTTTCATGACCTGCCAGGCTATCAATTCGAAGATAAAAATTGCCAGCAAACAGGTCAGTAAGCAAACCTTTCTGGCCGGGCTGCTCTGAAGGATCCTTTTTAGAATTAGCAGCGGTAAAAAGATAAAACTCAGAGCGGCCAGAAAGAGGCTTAAATAAATCAGAATGGAAGTTAAATTAAAATTATATTGCAGCAGGTTAAAACTGGTGCTGCTGGCCAGTTGCTTGAGGCTCCAGCTAAAAGCCTGGAAGCCCAGGACAAAAAGGAAAGAGGCCACTACCGCCAGCCAGAATTCATTTTTATTCTCAACTGGCTTTGACGGTTGTAGCCAGGAAGCGAGCCTGGCTTCGGGTTTAAGAGATTTGAGGCTGATGACAGCCAGAAAGAAAATAAAGAGGCAGGTCAGGAAAATATCACCAGGCGAGCCGGTTAAATTCTTAATCGTCCGGAAAGCTGCTCCCTGGGCAGAAAAGACAGGCCAGTTAGAAAAAGGCTTATAGCTAACCAGAAGGGTCAGCAAAAATCTTATAGCTATGATGGCTGCCGAACCAAGCAGCCAGTCAATAAGCCTCGAGGACCAAAGAGACCGGCCTTTTCCCTGGATAAGCCAGCTTAAAAAGAAAGTCAGAGCCAGGATGCCAAGAATTATGGCCAGAAGCCTGATCCCCTGATTCAGACTTAATTTTTGTCCGGCTAGCCGAAAAGAATTTAAAGTTACCGTGGCTAAGATCTGGCCTTTTTCATTTCTCAACGGGAAATAAAGTGTCCGGCTTTCCTGCTCTTCTCTTTGCTGACTTAAATAGCTATCCTGATTTCTCTCAAAAAGCCGGTCCAGGGCCTCGGTCTCATGAGAATATTCCCAGAAATCAATGTCGGCCCCGGTCCGGCTGACTGCCTTTAGCCTCAGATACTGTCGCCAATAAGTTGATTGAAACTGGGGTTGAAAGGCCAGCAGCTCAAAGACAGCTAAATAGCCCTTTTGACCGGCAGGCTTCAGGCTGATCAAATAGGCCGAAGCCCGGTCCTGGACGACAAAGCTTCCGGTCAGAATTTGAGGTAAAGTTTTCTCCGCCTCCGGCAGCAGGGCTTTCAGGTTGGCCACATTTCCATACCAGATTTCAAGGTTTAGCTGCTCATCTAAACTGGCCAATCCTTCCAGGGCAGGATTTAGACCGCGACTCTTGAAAAATTCAAACCTGGTCCAGGGATCTTCAGGCCAGGGATTAGCCGTCAGTTGAGTCTGTCTTTTTTGCAGGAGTTCAAGCAAGCCGGAAAAATCATGGTGAATTTGTCGTCTGGCCCGGTTTAAATTCGCTATGGTAGTTTTCTCCGAGTTAGCTACTGGCTGTTTGAGCCAGATGATAGAGACTGAGGCCAGAATAATTGACAGGAGAGCTGAGATTATAGCCAGGCGAAGCAAACGATGAGGGCGGCCTTTGGCTTTTACCGGCCAAACTCTGATCCCTGGCTGACGGATCATTTAGCGCCTTTCAGCCCTTATTTCCCTTATAACCAGCCTTGAGCTCCGGCTGGCCTGATTGAGATTTTCTGGTGACAGATAAAAATAAAGCCAGAACAGGTATTTGCGCCCGCTATCTTTGTTGAGAAATGACCAGCGGGCCTGAATAATTACTCCCCGGCGGTCAGCCACAATTTGGTTAGCCGGATCAAGGAAAAACTCAACCGTGGCCGTGCGGCTCAGGATGTCTTTCAAAATGAGCTGGCTCTGGGCAGGAGAAAAACAGTCGGAAATCTGGATTGGTTCAGGTAAGGTGATCAAAGTCGGAGCCTCTGAAGAAATCAAGGCAGGAAGCATTTCTGGATTATTCTGTAAGAAGCACCTTTCCAGTGAGACGTTAAACTGAGACAGAACAGCCAGAACAAAACCAACAAGGCTGGTAATTGCATAATTCACTTCGCTCTGGCTTTTTTGAACTAAAATTTTATATATTCAGCAGTAATTTATGCCTTAAAAAGTAGAGCCGGTATAAGCTTATTGGGCCTTTTCCTCTGGTTTCTGTTCTTCCTGCATTGAACTTGTTTCGGCTTCGAGCTTCTTCTGGCGGATAGAATCTTTGATACTGGATATCCCGGCGACAATGGCTATTAAGCCGCCAAAAAATAGAATGGGTGGAATGAAGCCAAAGACCAGTTCATAAAACTCACGCCACCAGACGAAAATTACCAGGTAAAGTCCAGCGATCATGGCCACGATACCAAAAAAGATAGCAAGATACTTACCCATGAAGTTCCTCCCTTCTCTTAAACATTGGCCTATACTTTCATTTGAAATTTTATCAATTATTTTTATTCTGTTCAACAATTATTATTTTATATTGCCTGCCAGCCAGAGTTGAAGCCTGCCGTAGTTCAAGGTTGAAAAACCGGTTATCACTGTTTAACATATGGCTAAGAACAGAATCAGACCATGAAAATTAAATTAGTCATTTTTGACCTGGACGGAACCATTGTCGAGAATAATTATGATTGGGCAGCCATCAGGCAGGAACTGGGAATTAAAAACGGATCAATCCTGGATTACCTTGGCAACCTGCCTGAACCGGAAAGATCGCAAAAATATGCCCTTCTTGAGACCCACGAGCGTCACCAGACAGAAGAAGCCAGGCTTAAACCTGGGGTCAGAGAATTTTTAAGCTGGTTAGACAGCCGCCAGATAATGACCGCTCTGGTCACCAATAATAACCAGCAGAATGCCGGCTTTCTCCTTAACCGCTTTGGATTGAAGTTTAATCTAATCCTTACCAGGGAAAGCGGGCTGTATAAGCCGAGCGGAGCCCCTCTGATCAGAGTCAGAGAGCAGCTAAGGGTAGCCGCTGAAGAGACCGCAGTCGTCGGTGATACGAGCTATGATCTTCTGGCTGGCCGGGAGGCTGGAGTGGCCAGAATCTTTATTCTTAAAAGCCCCATGACTCCGGTCAGTCTCAAGGGGGCAACCGTTGTTTCTTCTTTTGAGGAAATAAGAACTTATCTTGAAGAAACCTAACCGGCCCCGGCTCAGCAACTTCTGAAGGCCGGATCTTACCAGGGGCTCACCTGGACTCACCCTGATAGACAATTTTACCGCCAACAATGGTGTAAACCACCGGGGCAGTCAAAATATCTTTCGGCGGCCGGTTGAAAATATCCAGGCCGTAAACGGTCAGGTCAGCCAGTTTACCAGGCTCGAGAGTTCCTTTCAGGCTCTCTTCAAAAGAGGCATAAGCTGAGCCGGAAGTAAAACACTCAATAGCTTCGGCCAGACTGAGTTTTTGCTCGGGAAACCAGCCGCCTTCCGGGGAATCATGCTCAATATTTTTCCTGATAACGGCTGAATAGAGCCCGCGGCGCGGATCGAGAGGCTCGACCGGCCAATCAGAGCCAAAAGCCAGTCTGGCACCACTGTCTAATAAAGACTTCCAGGCATAGGCATATTTTGACCTCTCCAAGCCTATCCTCTGCTCGCAGAAGCGCATATCGGTCGTGCAATGAGTTGGCTGCATCGAGGCTATGACCCCCAGTTCTTTAAATCTTTTAAAATCTTCGGGCTTGATCACCTGGGCGTGTTCGATCCGGTAGCGGAGGTTTTTCTGGCCATATTTTTTCTCGGCTTTTTCTACTGCGTTGAGGACCCAGTTGACGCCCTTATCGCCAATAGCATGAGTGCCGACCTGAAAGCCGTGAGCATAAGCCCGGTCAATTAACTCATAAAATTCCGTTTCCGAATACTGGGGCAGGCCCGATTGGCCAGGAGCGTCAGCAAAAGGTTCAAACATCAAAGCTGTGCCTGAACCAAGCGTCCCGTCAATAAAAGTTTTGAGGAAGCCTATCTTTAAAAATTCATCACCCTGACCCGGCTTAAGGCCGAGCTTCAGAGCCTGGTCCATTTCTTCAACCGGCAACCAGGCATAAACTCTTAAAGTCAGCCGGTCTTCCTTTTCTAACTTTTTGTAAATTTCGAGCTCCTTTAGATCGGTCGAGGCCTGAACTCCGGTCAGTCCCAGCTCCCGGGCGTGATTCAGGGCTCTCAAGATATCTTCTTCAGGAGAAGACTTAATGGAAGGCTTGACCTTAATCAGATTTATAGCCGATTCTTTTAAAATGCCGGTCGGTTCACCGCTAGCTTTATCTCTGACAATTTCTCCGCCAAAAGGATCAGGTGTTTTCCGGCCGATTCCCGATAATTTTAGGGCCAGACTGTTGAGCCAGGCTGAATGACCATCTACTCGCTCAATCACTACCGGATTTTGAGGCGAAACCTGGTCCAGATCTGCCCGGTTTGGCCATTTCTGACCGGGAAAGAGAGTCTGGTCATAATCACGGCCAAAAACTGGAGTGCCGGGAGGCAGCTCTTTGATTCTGGCGGTTATCATTCGCTGGACCTTCTCTATCGAATCAACGCCCCGGAAACTCAGCTCAATTAGAGATAGACCGCCTGAAGAGAAGTGAGTATGGGCATCAATTAAGCCTGGAAGAGCTACTCCTTCTTTTAAGTCAATCAGCTGAGTTTGAGGACCGATATATTTTTTTATTTCCTGCCTGCTGCCTGTAGCCAGAATTCTGTCTCCACCAATGGCCAGGGCTTCAACAAATGGCCGGGAATTCAGACCTGTAAATATTTTTCCGGTTATAACCAGATCAGCTGCCTGGCTCCCGGCCGGCTGACTCGAAAACGTAACTCCGGCCAGAAAAGTAATTATGACCAGGGGAAGAAAGATTCCTTTGACAACTTCCTTTAAAGACATGATGCTTCTCCTTCTATAAATTGCTTAAATTATACTATTAGCCGTGATGGTTGTAATTAAGAGATTGATTAGCTATTGATTTTCTCTACCAGTTGGAGAAAAATAGGAAACAACAGGAGCAATTTTAGGTAGGAAGAAAAACATGAAAGAAAACAAACTTCTATTACAGCCAGGGCCAACCCCAGTTGATAGCCGGATTCTGGAGGTTCTGGCTAAACCAGTCGTATCACATCTTAGCCCTGAGATGGAAGAAGCCCTGCGAGGGGCGGTAGAAAATATGAAAAAGATTGTGATGACCAGGGAAGGGCTGCCTTTTATCCTGGCCGGGGCTGGTACTCTGGCCATGGAAATGGCTTTATTGAATGTCACGGCCGAATCAGACCGTTTGCTGATTATATCTCATGGCTTTTTTGGCCAGCGAATGGCAGAGCTGGCTGAAGCTTTTGACTTAAGGTATCGCCTCCTCCAGAGCCCGTGGGGGAAGGTGGTCATGGCCGATGAACTTAAAAACGAACTTAAAAGACACAAGTATGATGTTGTGGTCTGCACTCACGTGGATACCTCCACTGGCGGTTGTGCCCCGGTCGAGCTCTATTCTGAGATCATAAAACGGGAAGTGCCTGAAGCTCTGCTGATCGTAGATGGGGTCTGTGCTACCGGAGGAATCAAGGAAGATCTTGATGGCTGGGGGATAGATGTCATTTTGACCGCTGCCCAGAAATGCTTTGGTGCTCCTCCCGGGCTGGCCATTGATATTTTTTCAAAAAGAGCCATAGAAAAAAGGAAAAAACTGCCCAAAGTTAAAGCTTATTATGCCGACATTTTGCGCTGGCTGCCTGTAATGGAAAATCCCAAAAAATATTTCTCCACGCCGGCCATTAATGAGATCAGAGCTTTTTACGAAGCCACCCGTCTGGTCATGGAGGAAGGGCTGGAAAACCGTTTTAACCGTCATGAGCGATATGCTTCAGCCATTAGAAGCGGTTTGATTTCACTCGGGTTTTCCATCTATACTGATGAGACCTGTCTGGCTCCGACCCTGTCAGTGGTAAAGTATCCAGAGGGAATTGAGGATCAGGCTTTCAGGCAAAAATTGGATGAGCAGGGAGTAGTGGTAGCCGGCGGGCTGGGGCCGACAGCCGGACAGATATTTCGTCTGGGCCATATGGGTAGTCTGACCAGGGAGGAGATTATCTTCGCTTTTGATGCTATCGAGAAAACGCTTCTCAGTCTGGGTGGCGAAGTTTCCTTAGGCGACGGAGTGGAAACTGTCCGGTCGCTTCTGATAAGATAAACCGGCAGGACGGCTCAGGTCCTGATTATCTGAATTTATTTTTAACCTCACGAGGTCAAGTATGAAGAAGGAAGTGTATTTTATAAAGGCCAGCCGGGATGATGGCCCGGAACTTATTGCCCAAAAAGCCCTGGCCATTTACCGGGCTCTTGGTTTTAATGAAAAGATTGAAGCCGAGGACTTTGTCGCTCTTAAAATCCATTTTGGTGAGGATAAAAATACCGGTCATATTAAGCCTCAATGGCTGGCTGGAATTATAGATGACGTTCTGAAGAGAAGTAAGAGGGCGTTTTTATCTGACAGCAACACCCTTTATGTCGGCCGCCGGTCAAATTCGGTTGATCATATCCGTCTGGCCTGGGAACACGGCTTCAGGCCAGAAACCGTCAGGATTCCAGTTATCATTGCTGACGGGCTGGTCGGCCGGGAAAAAGTGGAACTTAAAGTTGGCGGGACTCAAGTTCAAAGCTCTCGCATTTCAAGCGCTTTTCTAAGTTCACAGGCCATGATTCTCTTGACTCACGTTACCGGACATGTCCAGACAGGCGTCGGGGCAGCTATTAAAAATCTGGGGATGGGCTGTGCCTCCAGGGCCGGTAAGCTTGATCAGCATTCAGTTGTTCATCCCCGGGTTAGCGGCAAGCAATGCCGGAACTGCGGCGTCTGCCTTGATTATTGCCCGGCTGAGGCTATCAAGCAGACTCAGAATCAGGTGGTTATTGATGACGAAAAATGTATCGGCTGTGGAGAATGCCTGGTCGTCTGCCGGTTTGGAGCCATAAAAATGAGGTGGGATGAGGATTCCCGGCGGCTTCAGGAAAAAATGGCTGAATATGCTCTGTCGGTGAAGAATCATTTCCAGCCAAAAATTTGTTTTCTCAATTTTATTTTGCAGGTGACCAGAGACTGCGATTGTATGGCCAGAAATCAGACTGAAGTTATTCGTGATGTCGGGATAGCCGGTTCATTGGATCCGGTGGCCATAGACCGGGCCTCGATTGATCTGGTTAACCTGGCAGCTGGCCAGGACGCCTTCAGGCAGGGTTATGACCTTGATTGGTCAATTCAGCTGGCGCATGGAGAAAAAATAGGACTTGGCTCTCAGGATTATAAACTGATTGAAATTAATCTTGATTGATTCCAGGCTAAAATCTGGCTGGCGGCTCTTCCTAACGCAATTTGAGCAGCTGTCGGTTGAAAATAAATAGAGACAGGCCATAAACCAGGGAACCGAGAGCAGCCACCAGAACGGGCAATTTGACCCCGGTCAGATGAGCCATTCCGCCCATCCATAGAGCGCCAAAAGGCATCAGGCTAAAAAAGACAAAGCTGTAAATTCCCATCATCCGGCCCCGCATATTTTCCGGAGTCTCGATCTGGACCAGGGCATTGCAAGAATTAAAAAGCATTATTATATTGGCACCGGAAATAAGAGCTAAAAACAGAGACAGACTGACTGACCTGGCCAGAGCAAATGAAATTATGAATACCGGGCAGAACAGCAGTTCCAGCCTCAATATCCTTCCCCGGTTAATGGAGTTGCTGACCGAGGCCAGAAAAAGAGCACCGGTCAAAGCGCCCAGGCCGTAACTGGCCTGAAGCCAGCCGTTGGTGGTGGCGTTGCCATGCAGGATTTCGACCGCCCAGGCCGGAAACAAAGTGATAAAGGAGCGGCCAAAAAGGGTAGTGGCTCCAACCGTCAGAATGATCGTTCTTATTCTCGGGTGCTTAAGGACATAGTTGATACCTTCCTTGAGATCAGCTATGACTGAATTGGCGGCCGGAAGAAGTGTCAGCGGCTTGAGTTTCATTGAATGTAAAGCATAAATCACAGCCAAAAAACTCAAGCCATTAATGGTAAAGCACCAGGCTGGCCCCAGGGCCGCATAAATCAATCCACCGGCGGCCGGGCCCAAAGCCTGGGCCGTGTTGAACATGGCCGAATTTAAAGCAATAGCATTGGTTAGAGTCTCCCGGTCAACCATTTCCAGGACGAAAGCCTGCCGGGCAGGAGCATCAAAAGCCGTAGCCACGCCCGTAGCCAGAGCTAACAGGATTATATGCCAGGGCCGAATCAGCTGAAGGAAAGATAAAGCGGCCAGGGTAAAGGCCAGAATCATCATTGCACTCTGGGTGATAATCAAGATCCGGCGGCGGGGGATACGGTCAGCCATGACTCCAGCCACTAACATAAAGATCAGGGTAGGTAAGCCGGCAGCAAAACCCACATAACCAAGATAAGCAGCAGAATGGGTAAGCTCATAGATGAGAAAAGCCTGAGCTGTAGATTGCATCCAGGTGCCAAAAACTGAGGTCATCTGACCCCAGAACCAGCGCCGGTAGTTAGGATATTTCAGGGCAGAAAAAGTTTGTTTTAAGGAGAAGTTTTTGGGCCAGAGTGAATGGCGTCCAGGAAGCTGCCTCCGGCCTTTATTTATTTCCTGATTCATTTTGTAAATACTGATAGCTTTTGCCTGACTTCAACTGAATAGCGGTGACTCAACAGACCCAAAAAACTCAGAATAAATAGCCGGCGGTTGGTAGCCATCAAATCATCGGCCATCTCGGTTCTTGGGCGGGACTGTTGGCCAGAGATCAAGCCGGTTTCAGGCTAATTTATTAATGGTAGATTATACTCTGGGAAAAAACTTGATTCAATAAAGGCCACCGGTGGCTGGTTTTAACCCCTGGTTTGAGTTAGCCTGGCGAGCGTCGCCTCGTAGATATCCAGATCAGAATCCGTAAACAAAACAAATCTGATCCTTTTGACTTGAGTGAGCTTGGGCACCAGGCCGAGTACGGTCCTGATGGCAATATTGGTCGCCTTCTCAATCGGAAAACGGAAAAAGCCAGTGGAGATGGCCGGGAAAGCGATAGACTCAATCTGGTGTTCTTCAGCCAGCTCGAGAGCCTGCCGGTAACAACTGGCCAGAAGCTCCTCGGCTGGTTCATCCACTCCGTAAACAGGTCCAAGACAGTGGATAACATATTTATTGGGTAGATTATGTCCGCCGGTAATGACGGCCTGGCCTGGTTCAATTGGAGCTAATGGCCGGCATTCTGCTTCGAGGCCAGGACCAGCTGCCTCATGGATAGCTCCGGCAGCCCCTCCGCCCGGCCGCAGATGGGCGTTAGCCGGATTGACTATGGCCACGAAGTCTGGCTGATCAGCAATGTTGCCCTTGACACATTCAACGATTACTCCGGAAACCTCTTTTTGCATCTTTCCAGGCCCTCCTCCCAAATGACTGGGTTTGCCCTTCAAAAGTTATAGCCAAAATATAAATATATCCTTTCTAAAATTCAAGATAAATTTAAAAGGCAGGAGAGTCTTCACGGCCGGGGGCAGCGCCTGGCCTGAATCGGGTCAAGAATAAGTGAATTTAACAGCTTTTAAGATCCAAGGCTTTATAGCCGACCTGGTAGAAATGTTATATAATACAAAAAAGTAAACCCGGGGTAAAAGATACAGGTAAAAAGCTGAATAACAAAGGAGGGAAAAGTCATGGGAAAAGTAATTAACCGGACAAAAAAACAGGCGATTTTATTTCTGGCAGTGGTGGCCCTGTGGCTGCTTTTACCTGGAACCGGACAATCCCAGCCGGCCGGGCAGGTTCTGGAAGGACTGAAGCTTTCCAGCCAGATTCTTGGCCAGGAGGTTAGATATACGATTTATCTTCCGCCTGACTATCAGACTTCCAGCCGGCGCTATCCGGTAGTTTACCTTCTTCACGGTTATACAGATAATGACGCAGCCTGGGTCCAATTCGGCCAGGTGAATCTGGTCATGGACAGGGCCGTGGCGGCCGGCGAACTTCCCCCGATGATTATTGTCATGCCAGACGGCGGGGTTAGCTGGTACATCAACGACTACCAGGGTAAAGTCCGTTATGAAGATATGTTTTTTAAAGAATTGATACCTTATATTGATTCTAACTATCGCACCCGGGCGGCCAGAGAATTCCGGGCCATAGCCGGACTTTCCATGGGCGGCTGGGGAACTCTAATTTATGCTTTACGCCATCCGGAGATGTTCAGTGCCGCGGTTGCTTTCAGTCCGGCTGTCTGGACAGATGAAGAAATAATGGCAACCGATGACAAGACTTATGAGCAGATGTTTGCCAGGCTATATGGAACCGGGCTTAAAGGTAAAGACCGGCTGACTGCTCATTTTCAAAGCTATAATCCTCTCCAGCTGGTTAAAACTTTACCTGTCGATAAAATTAAAATGGTCAGGTTTTATTTAGACTGCGGGGACGATGATTTTCTGTATAAAGGTAATGCTGCTCTTCATGTAGCGATGCGGGACCGGAAGATTCCGCATGAGGCCAGAATGAGGGATGGGGCCCATGACTGGCCATACTGGCGAACGGGCATCCTTGATGGTTTAAAGTTCATCAGTCAGAGTTTTATTCGCTAACGGCCGTAATTTTAAGCAATTTAACCTTTATATGTCTCCGGTTTTTCCGGGCTTTAATAAAAAGTAAAATCTAAAAAGCCCGGCTGGTTAATTTTTATAAAATCTTTGCTTCTTCTGGTTCCAATCAGGTAAAATGGAATGAATTTTTGACTGGTTTAAAAAAGAGATGAAAAGAAAAAGTTTCAAACTGCCTCACACTCTGGTTCTGATTTACTGGCTGGTTATCTTTGTTTATCTTCTGGCTCTGATCTTACCATCAGGCGAGTTCCAGCGGACTGAGAAGACAGTTCAGGGCCAGGCCAGGCTGATGACTGTTCCTGGCACCTATCACCAGGTAGAAAAGAAATGGCTTGGACCAGAATGGCTATTGATTGCCCCAATTCGCGGCTTCGAGGATGCCTCTTTAATCATCATTCTCATTTTTATTTTCGGCGGAACTTTTGGCATTCTGACCAAATCAGGGGCAATCGATGCCGGTATTCATCGCTTAGCCGCTTTTTTTGGCCGGAAGCCAGGGTTGAGAGTCATGGTTATACCGGTCCTGATGCTAATCTTTTCTCTGGCTGGAAGCGTTTATGGGATGGCGGAAGAGTCAATCCCTTTTGTTCTGATTTTTATTCCATTCGCCCTGTCTCTTGGCTATGATTCCATAGTCGGAGTGGCTATTCCTTTTCTTGGTTCAGCGGTTGGCTTTGCGGCTGCTTTTTTCAATCCATTCACCGTCGGCATTGCCCAGGGGCTGGCGGAATTACCGCTTTACTCCGGGCTGGGCTACCGGCTTATCTTATGGTTAATCATGACGGCCGTAGCTATCGGTTTTGTCATGATTTATGCCGAGAAAATCAGGAAAAACCCCTCTCTTAGCCCGGTTTATGAACTTGACCGGGAGCGTCTGGTCCAGCAGGATAATTCAACCCGGGAGCCTGAATGGGGGACAACCGGGAAAATGATTATCGCCACCCTGTTCGCTGGAATTGGCCTGTTGATTTATGGCATTCTGGCCGGGGGCTGGTATATGGAAGAAATTGCGGCCGTTTTTCTGGGGATCGGTTTGGTAGCTGGCTTGGTGGCCAGGATGAAGCCATCAGCTATTGCTCTGAATTTTCTGGATGGGGCTAAAGACATGATGAATGTTTCGCTCATCATTGCCTGTGGCCGGGCCATCCTCATTATCTTAAGAGAAGCGGCGGTTCTTGATACTATGCTGCAGGGTGCGGCTAATGTCATTGCCGGTGTTCCGTCGGTTTTAACTGCTCAGGTAATATTCCTGGTTCAGGCTGTGATAAATTTCTTTGTTCATTCCGGTACTGCTCAGGCAGCCCTGACCATGCCTATTATCGCTCCACTGAGTGATCTGGTTGGGCTCACCCGGCAGACTTCAGTTCTGGCTTTTCAGCTGTGTGAAGTCATCAATCCGGTCCTGCCAACTTCGGCAGTTACTATGGGTGTCCTGGGTGTGGCTAAGATCCCCTGGGAAAAATGGGCCAAGTGGTTTCTCCCGCTGATGCTGATTCTTTCAGCCTTGAGCCTGCTGGCTTTAATCCCGCCAGTGCTGATCAAGTGGGGCCCATTTTAAATCTTAGATCAGACTCTCAATCCGTTCAGGGCAATGCTTTAGTCCCCACATCAATTTGACGCACAGGGTCTCCAGACTCTGTTCATGGCCTTCAATTGCTCCTGATTGCAAGGCCTTTCGGCCCACCTCATACAGGTGCATCAACGTCTGGCCATGAAGGCATTGCGAGGTAACAATGACCGGCAGGTTTCTTTCCTTAGCTTTCCGGAAAAAGGTTTCAAAGCCATAAGGAATATTACCGGTTCCGTAAGCCCTGATGATCATGCCTTTTATCTTCTGTTTATTGAGTAGAAATTCCAGGTCTTCCGGATCACAGCCCGGGCTCAAGGTATAGACAAAAATATCAGACTCAAAGCCAGGCCAGATTTCAATGTCAGGTGGTTCCAGACTTCTTTTTTTTACCCAGTCTTTCATTTTAATCCCGATGGCAATTTCACCGGCATCTTCGCAGTTAATGCTCTGAAAGGCGTCGAGCTTCGACTCGGAAGCTTTACTGGCCCTTGAGCCAAGAATTATTCTTTCATCAAAGACAATAAATACTCCTGAAATATCCATGATGGCTACCCGGAAAGCATTGACCAGATTCCGGCGGGCGTCACTTTCGATTTTTTCACCGGGGATCTGGCTGCCGGTCAAGATAACTGGCTTGCCCAGGCCTTTGATGGCCACACTCAGAGCGGCAGCAGTATAAGCCATGGTATCTGTTCCATGAGTAATAACGAAACCGTCATAATCATGGTATTTTTCTTTTATCTGGCAAAGGATCTTATCCCAGTCGGCCGGCCTGAGGTTGGTGCTGTCAATGTTGGCAATAAATTCAATGTCATAGTCAGCAATGGAGCTTAGCTTGGGCTCAACATTTTTGAGGATACTGATGGCTGAATCCTGGCTGTCCGGCACGGCCAGAGAGCCATCCCGTTTTTCTTCCATAACAATTGTCCCGCCGCAGAACAGGACCAGAACTTTTTTCCTGTCTTCCATTTTGCTCTCCTGAGTATTGGTCATAATTTACTATTTTAACATTTTTTTAGCCTTAAAAGATTAGGACCCGGTCAGAAAGGGAGCAAAATGGTTGAATAAATAGACAATTTTGAATATTATCATCTCTTCTGCCGCTCTGACCAGAAGCTGTCAGGCCGGGCTGAAATTGAGGCAACCGGATTAATGACATCAAACCGGGCTGGTTTCGAGCCAGGGCTGAGAAGCTGGGCCAGCCGGTGAAAGCCAAAGGCAATATTAGATAGATGAACTCAGGCTTAAGTTCATCCGTAGATATAAGGTAGGAGGTCGTCATGAAATTTAAAAGCAGATTATTGATTTCGGTCTGGCTGATCGGGCTCATCCTCTGGCCACTGTCAGCGGCAGCTGATGAGGGGATGTGGATGCCTCATCAGATGAAAATGCTCAATCTCGAGCAACTCGGCTTGAAAATGAATCCGGATAATCTTTACCGGCAGGATGGCACCGGTCTGATGAGTGCGGTCGTCAACCTGGGAGGGGGGACAGGGGAATTCGTTAGTCAGGAAGGGTTAATCCTCACCAATCATCATGTGGCTTTCGGTGCGGTTCAAATGGCGGCCAGTAAAGAACATGATTATATTACTGACGGCTTTCTGGCCAGCACCCGGGCGGAAGAAATTCGGGCTCAAGGCTATACGGCCGATATTCTCCTCGGTTATGAAGAGGTGACAGCCCGGGTTTTATCTAAGGTCAAACCAAAGATGACTTCACTTCAAAAGTATGAAGCTATCGAAAAAGCCATTAATCAAATTGTAACTGAAGCCGAGAAAAAGGGGCCGGATATCAGAGCCAGCGTTGCTTCCATGTATAGCGGCAATCAGTATTTTCTGTATCGCTTTAAAAGAATTAAGGATATCCGGGTGGTTTACGTTCCTCCGCTTGATCTGGGCAACTTTGGCGGGGAAGTGGACAACTGGATCTGGCCCCGGCATACCTGTGATTTTTCTTTCTTACGGGCTTATGTTTCCAGGGACGGAGTCGGGACTGACTACAGTCCGGATAACGTTCCCTATCAGCCCAGGGTATTTTTGAAACTTTCCCTGGACGGTCTGCAGGAAGGAGACTTCACCTTTGTTATGGGTTATCCGGGACGGACTTACCGGAATTATGCCGCGGTTGAAATCGAGTCTGATTTAAATTCAATGGTCAAGCGCCTGGCTGAATTCAAAGATATTATTAATTTTATAGAAAAAGCCAGCCAGGGTGATAAGGAAACACAAATTCGCTATGCCGGTATGCTCAAGGGCCTCTATAACTCGTTGAAAAATATGGAAGGTAAAGTCGAAGGCATGAAGAAAATAGATCTGGTGGCTAAGAAAAAAGAACAGGAAAAGGAATTTATGAGCTGGGTAAATCTCTCTCCTGATCGCCAGATAAAGTACGGGCAAGTTCTGGTCCGGCTGGCTGATTTTATGAAGCGCTATGAAAGTTATGCCACCAGAAACGAGTTGCTGAGCAGCATTATGAGCCCCTATTTTGGCTCAACTGTTCTATCTCAGGCTTACACCATTTACCGGACAGTCAACGAGCGGCAGAAAGCCGATAAAGACCGCGAGCCGGCTTATCAGGATCGCAACTTCCCTTATATCAAGCAGCGGATTCAGCTGGCTGAACGGGGCTATGTCTTTGAGACGGACCGCGAGTTTTTTAAGCATCAGCTTAAAAAAATGATGAGCCTGCCCCCCGAAAAAATCCCGGCTGCTTTCCGGCCGTTGATGGCTCAGGGCTCAGAAAAAGCTATAGACGATTATGTTGATCAGCTTTACCAGAGAACGCAACTTGGTTCGCCGGAAAAGAGGCTGGCCCTTCTCCAGCTTAAGCCGGCAGAACTTCTTAAGACCAATGATCCTTTTATCCTGCTGGCCGCTGACCTGGAAAAAGAGCTGAAAGTGGTACGGGAAGAAAGCAAAGCCTGGAATCAGGACAGGCAGGACATTAAAAAGACTTATGAAGCGGCCCTGCTCGAGATGAAGGGCGGGAAACTGTCGCCTGACGCTAATAGCACTATCCGCTTTACCTATGGTCTGGTGGAAGGCTATAGTCCGCGGGATGCAGTCTTTTATCGGCCTATTACGACTCTTAAAGGAGTCATGGAAAAAGAGACCGGGACCGAACCGTTCCGGGTTCCAGCTAAACTCAAAGAGCTTTACCGTCAGCGTGATTTTGGCCGTTTTGAGGACCCGTTGCTTAAGGATGTGCCGGCTTGTTTTCTGAATACGACTAACGTCACCGGTGGTAATTCCGGCTCGCCGACACTTAATGCTAAAGGCGAACAGGTCGGGATTATCTTTGATATGACTTATGAGAGCGTTATTGGTGATTATTATATCATTCCAGAATGGCAACGGTCGATTAGCGTCGATATCAGATATGTTCTGTTCGTCACTGAAAAATTTTCAGGAGCAGCCAAGGTCATGAAGGAATTGGGTTTTTAGTTAACCAGCCCGGCCGATTAAAATAGCCGGGAAAAATGCTATTATTTAAGCCTGAGGCCGGGGCTGACTCCGGTCCCAGGCTTTTGTTTAAGTTCACTTCAAATAAGCGGAGATCGGTATTGCCATGCTGGCAGTTGAAGGTTTATCTAAAAGTTACGGCCCGCAGGTTTTGTTTGAAAAAATCAGTTTCCGTCTTAACCGGGGTGAAAGGGTAGGGGTAGTTGGCAAAAATGGCCACGGGAAATCAACCCTTTTCCGGTTGATTGCTGGCCTGGAAGAGCCGGATGAAGGCCGGATTATCATTCCGAAGAATTACCGGATCGGCTATTTAGAACAGGAACCAGATTTTCAAAAAACAACAGTTATCGAGGAAGCCAGCCGGGGCTGCCCTCAGGCTGGAGCCGACCAGCTCTGGCGGGTGGAAAAAGTCCTGACTGGCCTGGGCCTGGCCCCTGACGAATTTGAACTGAATCCTTGTCAACTGTCCGGGGGTTACCAGGTCAGGCTGAACTTAGCCCGGCTTCTTCTGACCGATTATGATCTGCTCCTCCTGGATGAGCCAAATAATTACCTGGATATTACCTCCATTCGCTGGCTCGAAAAGTTTCTGCTTGACTGGCCGGGAGAATTGATGCTGATCACTCATGACCGGAGCTTTATGGACCGGATAACCACTCATATCCTTGGCCTCCACCGCCATAAAGTCAGAAAAATCGAAGGCCAGACCGAAAAATACTATAACCAGATTGCCCAGGAAGAAGAAGTTTATGAGAAGACCAGAATAAATGATGAGAGAAAGCGCAAGGAGATGGAAATTTTCATCAACCGCTTCCGGGCCAAAGCCCGGTTAGCCGGCCTGGTCCAATCCCGATTGAAATATATAGAAAAAATGGGAAAGCGGGAAAAGCTGGAAAAGATAAAGAATATGGAATTTGCCTTTCAGGCCAAGCCTTTCCACCATAAATATGCCTTGAGCCTGGACGGGGTAAGCTTTGCCTATACGGCGGATAAGCCTCTCATTGACAGGTTGAGTTTCCAGGTCAAAGGTCATGACCGGGTAATGGTCATCGGGCGGAACGGACGGGGCAAAACGACCCTGCTCAAAGTCATGGCTGGTTATCTTGAACCACAGGCCGGGAGCCTGACTTACTCTAAATCAGTGACGGCCGGTTATTATGAACAGAGCTATGCCGAAGAAATGAATAATGAAAACACCGTTCTGGAAGAAATAGCGCTGGCCAACCCTCAGCTGGAACCAGCCCGGGTCCGTCAGATTGCGGGCACTCTGATGTTTGAAGGTGATGAAGCCTTAAAGCCAATTAAAGTTCTATCGGGTGGGGAAAAGAGCCGGGTTTTACTGGGGAAAATTCTGGCCAGACCGGTTAATTTACTTTTACTCGATGAGCCGACCAATCATCTTGATCTGGAATCGAGTGATGCCTTGCTGGCTGCTCTGGATAACTTCGACGGGGCGGTAGTCATGGTCACCCATAATGAAATGTTCCTGCGAGCTCTGGCTGAACGACTGGTTGTTTTTCAGGACAATAAAATAGAAGTCTTTGAAGGTGATTATGAAAGTTTCCTGGAAAAAGTTGGCTGGAGCGAAGAAAGGCTGGAGAAGGAACCCAGAACCAGACTGCCGGAAAAAAGCTTTGAATCTGGTTCAGAATCTGACCGGCACTGCGGCCAGCCGGCTGTTGCTCCGGCGGAGGCTCCCTTCCGGTTTAAACTTTCCCCGCGTGAGTTAAGAAAGCTCAGGTCGGAAGTGATTATAGAAAAATCACGTAGCCTTAAACCGCTGGAAGAAAGAGTCCAACAACTTGAAAACAACATCGAAGAAACAGAAGAAAGGATTAGCCAGCTAACCCAGAAGATCATTGAAGCTTCAGTTGATGGCCTTGGCCAGGAAGTGGTCCGCCTGTCCCGTGAGCTTGACCTCCATCGCCATAGCCTCGAGTCTGTATATGAAGAATATACTCAAGTTTATCAGGAATATGAGGACAAAAGGCAGGTATTTGAAAGAAGGCTGGAGGAACTCGATAAGATGTCATCCTGAGGCTCTTAGCCCGGCCCTGGCCAGAATTAAAATTCTTTCTTTTCTTTTCCGGCCAGTCAGGTATAATATTAATTTATTGAATAATCCCTGATGCAGAAAGTGTGATTTCTGCCCCGAACTATTTGAATGTTGCCGGTCAGAAGACAAGAGGGAAGGGCCGGAATAGCTGAGCATGAAACCTGAGCCAAAGAGAAATTTAAAGAAAGTTCAGCGGGTAAACAATCAATCCTTTTTTGATAAAAAGCTGTTTTCTTTTTTCAAGGACCAACAGCTGATCGGCTCTCTTAATTTGACTGTCTGGCTCTGGTTGTTAGTTTTTTGCTTTTTTGCTTTTTCAGCCTGCCGGTCTCATTCAGTTTCGTCTGAGATTGTGGTGGCTGGTTCGACCAGCATCCAGCCTTTTGCTGATGAATGGGCCGAGCTGTTTATGAGTAAAAACAATAAGGTCAACATCAATGTCCAGGGTGGCGGTTCAAGTGCCGGCATCATGGCGGTCAAAGAAGGCAGTGCTAATATCGGCATGTCCTCGCGTGAACTCAAAGAGGATGAAAAGGATCTTAAAGAGATAATAATAGCTTACGATGGCCTGGCTATCATTGTTCATCCCGCTAACCCGGTCAACAGTCTGGCCATTGATCAGGTGCAAAGCATTTTTGCCGGGGAAATTGCCAACTGGAAAATGCTCAATGGCCTGGATCAAAACATAACAGTGGTGGTCAGAGAGGAAGGTTCTGGCACCAGGGGGGCTTTTCAGGAAATGGTCATGGGACCGAGGCGAATCAGCAAAAAAGCCATTGTCGAAGATTCCAATGGAGTGGTCAGGGAAATTGTCAGCCGGGATGAGAACTCTATTGGTTTTATTTCTCTCGGCTTGGTTAATGACCAGGTAAAACCGGTTGCTCTGGACGGGGTCAAGCCAACAGAAGAGGCCATTATAAATAATAATTACCGGCTTCGCCGGCCCTTTCTGTTTTTAAGCCGGCAAGAACCTCAAGGGCTGGCTCAGGAATTCATTGACTTTGTCCTGTCAGAAGAAATTCAAGCGAGGCTGTCGCAGGAGGGACTCATTCCTGCCAAAAAAATCACGGTGATCAACAGCTTAAGTCCGGGGGAGACATAATAATGGCCAGACCTAAGAGCGGCGGGGACAGGCTGATCAGGCTCAGCCTCCTGCTGATTGCTCTTTCGGCCATTTCAGTTCTGGCCATCATTACTATTTTTATTTTTGAACAGGGCTTGCCCATTATGGCCAAATATGGCCTTAAAAATTTTCTTCTTGGCCAGGATTGGTTTCCTTCAGAAAAAAGCTTCGGTTTGCTGCCGATGATTGTTGGCTCACTGCTGGTCACTTTAGGGGCTCTGGTCATCGGTGTTCCTCTGGGCCTGGCCAGTGCCATTTTCATGACGGAGTTTTCTAATCGCCGGCTTTCAGGTTTCTTAAAACCGGTAATCGAGCTCCTGGCCGGTATTCCTTCGGTGGTTTATGGCTTTCTCGGGCTGATGTTTCTGGTCCCGTTTATCAGGAAAAATTTTGGCGGTCCGGGCTTATCAGTGCTGGCCGCTTCTATCATTCTTGGTATCATGATTCTGCCGACCATCATCAGTATCGCCATAGATGCCATCAGGGCTGTTCCTGATTCTTATCGTGAAGGTTCAATCGCCTTAGGAGCTACCAGGTGGCAAACAGTCAGGATGGTCGTGCTGCCGGCAGCCCGTTCAGGGTTGGTGGCGGGCATTATTCTGGGCATGGGCCGGGCCATAGGGGAAACTATGGCGGTCATTATGGTGGCGGGTAACGCCGCCGATCTGCCTGGCTCTTTACTGGCTCCAGTCAGAACCTTGACTTCCAATATTGCCCTGGAAATGGCCTATGCCAGTGGCGAACACCGTCAGGCCCTGTTTGCTACTGGCGTTATTCTTTTTGTAATTATTATGATTTTGAATTTTCTGGCTAACCTGGCCGCCAAGAAACAATTCAGGAAGTAGCTGAGAAAAAAGTGAAGAAGAAATTCGGGCTACAACCCAGAGCCGAACAAACAATAGTCCAGGTTTTTCTATATTTTCTGACCTCGGTAGCTGTTCTGGTTTTGTTCTTCATTCTGGCCGTTATTTTAAAAAACGGGCTGCCCCAGCTCAGCCTGGAATTCCTGACTAAAAACCCCGCTCATATGGGGCGGGAGGGCGGAATCTTTTCGACCGTGGTGGCTACCATTTATCTGACTTTTATTGCTTTGCTGGTAGCCACACCCCTGGGTGTAGGGACAGCCATCTATCTCACCGAATATACCTTTGAGGGGACGGTTACCAGGATCATCCGGTTCGGAGCCGAATGCCTGGCTGGTATCCCTTCGATTATCTTTGGCCTGTTTGGCTTTATTCTGTTTGTCAACAAGCTAAAATTTGGCTGGTCAATTTTAAGCGGGGGATTGACTCTGGCTTTTATGGTTTTGCCGACTATCATCAGAACCAGTGAAGAAGCTATCAAGAGTGTCCCGGCCGCCTATCGCCTGGTTAGTTATTCCCTCGGGAGCACCAGGTGGCAAACGGTGACCAAAGTGGTCTTGCCCTCGGCGGCTCCCGGCATCGTCACCGGTGTCATTTTAAGCATCGGACGGAGCATCGGAGAGACAGCCGCTGTTATTTTCACGGCTGGCAGCGCCCTTCATCTGCCTTCCTCTATTTTTTCTTCAGCCAGGACCATGTCAGTCCATTTTTATATCCTGGCCAGAGAAGGTATTTCTATGCCTAAAGCTTATGGCACGGCGGCCGTCCTGGTTATAGCCATTCTTCTGATTAATATCATCACTTATTATTTGATGGGCAAATATATCAGCCGGTCTTCACGGTCATAAACAGGAAGGAAAATGGTTCCAGATAAACAGAAAAGACGGACGGGCAGGCAATGAAAGACAGGGCAATCCAGGTCGTAAAATTCAGCCATTATTATGGCCAGCAGCCGAGCTTGAAGAACCTCAACCTTGATATCTACCGGAAAGAAATTCTGAGCATCATCGGGCCGGCCAGGAGCGGTAAATCAACTTTTTTGACCTGTCTTAACCGGCTGGTAGATCTGGTGCCGGCCTCAAGAGTTGAGGGTAAGATCTTTATTGACGGCCAGGATATTTATCAGCCTGAGGTGGAAGTGGCAGCCCTGCGCCGCCAGCTGGGTATGGTTTTTGCCACACCGGTTCCTTTACCCATGAGCATTTATGATAATCTGGTCTTTGGACCGAAGCTCCAGGGCCAAACTAACCGGCAGGAACTTGACCAACTGGTTGAGGACTGTTTGGAAAAGGCTGGATTATGGGCCGAGGTCAAAGACCGGCTTAAGACCAGCGCCTTGAAGCTCTCAGGCGGGCAGCAGCAGCGGCTGTGTCTGGCCCGGGTTCTGGCTCTTAAGCCCGAATTTATTCTGCTGGACGAGCCAACTTCCGGTCTGGATCCTATTTCCACCATGAAAATAGAAGACACGCTGAGGCTCCTTAAAGACGAATATACAATTATTCTGGTGACGAATAATACCAAACAGGCGGCCCGGGTGGCCGACCGGACAGCTTTTTTTCTGATGGGCGAACTGGTCGAAGTGAATGAGACGGAGATTGTTTTTACCAGGCCAGCTGACAAAAGAACAGAAAGCTATATTGAAGGGAAATTTGGTTGACGGCTGCATTTAACGGGAAAAATAGAAAAATGGCCCAAGAACTCAACCTAAAGAGGAGAAAAAGACGGCCTCTAGCCGGCGGCTGGCTCAAATTTAAGTAAAAATTAATAAAGGATTAAAATCAGATTAACAGCCTGATGATAAAAAGATAAAGGTTAGGAACTGGCCAGGCCGGGGCTTTAGAGATGGAAGATTGAGGGCTGAAGGATAAAAAAAGATGGTAGAAATAACCAGCCTCAAAAATATTATCGAGGTAAAATCGCTATCCGTTTATTATGGTCAATTTCAGGCTTTAAAGAGCGTCGATCTTGAACTGGAAGCCAGAAAAATCACCGCTCTCATTGGCCCCTCTGGCTGTGGCAAATCAACTTTTCTCCGGACTCTAAACCGGATGAACGATTTAATTGAAGGAGCCAGAACTGAAGGCCAGGTTATCTTTGACGGGGAAAATATCTATGATCCGGGAACTGACCTGCTTGAGCTCAGGAGACGGATTGGCATGGTCTTCCAGCGGCCTAACCCCTTTCCTCTGAGCATTTTTGATAATGTTGTTTATGGCCTCAGGGTCCATGGACAGAGCGACCGGAGCTATATGGAAGAAAGGCTTTTCCGCAGCCTCCAGGCTGTCAATCTCTGGGAAGAGCTTAAGGACAGGCTGGAAACCGGGGCTCTTGGCCTGACTGGCGAGCAACAGCAGCGGCTGTGCATTGCCCGGGTCTTAGCCGTTGGCCCCGAAGTCATCTTAATGGATGAGCCATGTTCAGCCCTGGATCCCACGGCTACCGCCAGGATTGAAGATTTAATGTATCAACTGAAAGAAAAATATACTATAATCATCGTCACTCATAACATGCAACAGGCAGCCCGGGTCTCCGATTATACCGGTTATTTTTTGCTGGGCGAGCTGGTGGAATTCGGCCAGACCAATCAGATTTTTACCAGCCCGAGAGATACCCGGACTGAAGATTATATAACCGGCCGCTTTGGTTAAATAAGAGGCTGGCCGGTTAGAAACAGCTGAAGGAGAAGTCTATGACCAGATATTTTGATGAAGAATTGCTGGAACTTAATAAAAAAATTTTGGAGATGAGTGCTGAGGTTGAAAACTCTATCGGCCTATCGGTTCGGGCCTTGAGGGAATTAAGCCGGGAAAAGGCTGAAGCCATTATCAAAGATGATGACCGGATTGATGCCAGGGAACTCGAGATTGAGGAAAAATGCCTGAATTTAATTGCCCTTTATCAACCGGCGGCAGCTGACCTGCGCTTTGTAGTCATGTCAATGAAAATAACGACTGACCTGGAAAGAATTGCTGATCTGGCTGTCGATATTTCCCAGCGGGTTCTGGAATTAGCCGACCAGCCGCTGCTTAAACCTTTAATTGATATTCCCAAGCTGGCCACGCTGGCTCAAAACATGGTCAGGGATGTCATTAATTCGTTTATCAATAAAGATGCGCAACTGGCCAGATCAGTTATTTTGAGGGATAATGAAGCTGATGAACTGAGGAATCTTGTCCAGTCAGAATTAATCAATGATTATATGAAAAAGGATTCAACCACAGTTCCCCGGGCCCTTCCTCTTTTACTGGCGGCCAGGCATTTAGAGCGAATCTGCGATCACGCTACCAACATTGCTGAAGATGTGATCTATATGGTTAAGGCAGAGGTGGTCAAACACCGGCCGCAAAGCCTGAAATGAGAGCCGGCCTGAATAAGTCCGCTCTTAATCTAAATCAAGGAAAATAAAAAATGCCCAGGCTGAGAAGTTTTCCAGTTCGTATATTGTTCCTGGTTTTGATCTTTGACTTGTTTACCCCCTTGATTAGTAGCGGCCAGGACAAGCCAGGCCAGATAAGGGTCGAAAAGCCAGCTTATAACCTGACGGTCAATGCCGTGACCTTAGCGGTGACTGTCCAGGATAAGCGTGGCCGTTATGTCAATGATCTGGAAGAAAAAGACTTTATTGTCTATGAAAATGGTGAAAGAAGAACCATTACCTATTTTGAGCATGATCAGGCCGCGCCTCTGAGCCTGACGGTCCTGCTTGATGTCAGTGGCAGCATGGCTTTGGAAAACAAGTTTGAAGAAGCCAGGCAGGCTTTGCGCATCATGGCTGAGAAGGTCCTGGCTCCAGTTGATGAACTGGCCCTGTTGGTCTTTGCTGATGGACAGGTGGAGGTAGCGGCCAGCCACTCGATTGACAGAACGGTTTTTCTGGCTGCCCTTGATAAAGAAAAGGCTTATGGTAAAACAGCTCTAAATGATGCGGTGGCGGTGTCACCTCAATTTGCGGTCAGGGCTAAAAACGAGAAAAGAGCCCTGCTTCTTATCACTGATGGGCTGGAAAATGACAGTCAGGCTTCAGTCCAGCAGGCTCTGGACATTGCCCGCCGGGTGGATGTGCCAATTTATGTTATCGGCTATAAAATACCGAAGGCTGAAGAAATCCTGGCCAGGCACAGGAAATCGGCTGGCCAGACGCCGGCTGGAATAGTCCAGACTCTTGATCTTTTTGCCTCGGCCACTGGCGGCCGGGCCTTTTTCCTGAATAAGATGGAAGAGCTGCTGGCTTCAATTTATCAAATAAGAAGAGAGCAAAGTCATCAGTATATAATTGGTTATACTTCTTACCGTAACGATGACCGCTACCGCCGGATCCTGGTGACAACGGTCAGAGGACATTACCAGCTAAGAACCAGGCAGGGATACTGAGCGGGCAGCTGTTCTGGAGTTTATTATTTTAAGCTGAAAATTGTTCATTTTTGGATTATAATAAAAAAAAGCAAAAGAGATTTTATAACCTTAAGCCCAGAAGAAAGGAGATAAGAATGAAAAAAAGTATTTCCTGGTTAGGCCTTTTGCTGGTGGCTATCTTTCTCCTCGGCCCGGCTTGTGCCAGCAAAAAATATGTCAATACTGAAGTCTCATCAGTCGATCAAAAAGTGGCCAGCATCTCAACCGAAGTTGAAGAAACCCAGAAAAGAATACAGGAACATGATCAAAAGCTGGAAACAATTGGAGAGCTGATTAACAAACAGGACGGTCAGATCAAGCAGGTTGATGGCAAGATTGAAGAAGTCAAAACGATGATCAAGGGTAACCTGGTCATGAAAGCTACCCTCAGCAACAATGAGGCTAAATTTGCCTTTAACAGTGCTGAGCTCAGTCAGGAAGCTAAAGCCGCTCTTGACCGCTTCGTCCAGAGGCTAATTGAAGAAAATAAGGGCGTTTATATTGAAATTCAAGGTCATACTGATAATGTCGGTTCTGAAGAAGTAAACCTGGCTCTTGGCCGGAAAAGAGCCGAAGGGGTCATGATGTATCTTTATAAGACCTATCATATTCCGCTTTACCGGATGTCAGTGGTTAGCCTGGGAAGTTCGGTGCCAGTAGCTGATAATTCGACGCGGGACGGTCGGGCTCAAAATCGAAGGGTCGAAATTCTTGTTTATGAATGAAAAGAGGGGATACAGTCTATATTTCCTAATTTTTTGAGCCGCTTCTTTAAAAGATTTAGCCGATTAATTTGAATTGAGAAGATTTATCTGTCTGTCTATTTCCAGCGGAAAGGATGCTGGCGGTGAAAATCAGGCAGCAGGTGTTCTTCTGACCGGAAAGGTTCTGGCTGAAGAAAGAGGTAACTGAAGTTGTAGCTGCTGGCCCGGGTCACAACTTTCTGATATTCCTGACTGGTAACCTCCCGCTGAAGTTCGGCCGGAGCCTGAAAGCAGGGGTGGTACTGGCTCATTAAACTCAGCCCAATCGAGGCCGACAGGTGGCGGCCGAGCCAGTCAACAACCTGGAGGGAGTCAGCTGAACTTCCCGGAAGAACCAGATGACGGATGATCAAACCCCGGGTAGCCACCTCTTCATCATCGAGAATTAGTTCGGGCTGCTGACAGTACATCTCTTGAATCGCCAGATGGGCCTGTTCAAAATAATCAGGGGCAGCTGAATATTTTTTTGATAATTCCGGAGACACATATTTCAGATCGGGCAGGTAAATATCAATAATTCCCCGCAGCTCTTCAATCACTTCAATAGAGTCATAACCGTTGGAATTATAAACAACAGGCAGGGTTAAACCCCGGCCATAAGCAACTTTCAGGGCCCGAAGAATCGGCAGGATAACGTGGGTCGGGGAAACAAGATTGATATTGAGCGCGCCCTGAGCCTGAAGATTTAGCATGAA
>ENA-UOYA01000586-UOYA01000586.1-activated-sludge-metagenome-genome-assembly--contig:-NODE-586-length-45543-cov-6.151886_pt1 | contig 45543 bp, 45 predicted proteins | sample MGYA00238163_ERZ764804 | MGnify/ENA primary metagenome ERZ764804 (study PRJEB28919, sample SAMN05720223) | activated sludge metagenome | isolation source: Anaerobic digester | place: Hong Kong...
GTATCTTTTTAACCTCGAAAAATTCGGTATCGTATTCGGGCTTGAAAATATCAAATGGATACTCGAACTGTTGGGCAACCCCCAAAAAGCACTCAAGTGCGTTCATATCGCCGGGACAAACGGCAAGGGTTCCGTCGCTTCAATGCTTTCATACATCATGAAAGAAGAGGGATACCGTGTGGGAAAATACACGTCCCCTCACCTTGTATCCTTCACGGAACGCATCACCATCAATGAGAAAGAGATTACAGAAGAAGAAATTGTAGAGCTGACAGCGTTTGTCAGAAAAAGGATCGAGCAGACAGACAACAAGCGTTTCTTTACGTTTTTTGATTTTACAACCGCCGTTGCATTTGAATATTTTTCTCGTCAAAACATTGACATAGCCGTGATTGAGGTCGGCATGGGAGGCAGGCTCGATTCAACAAACATCATTTCGCCCTTAGCGTGTGTTATAACGAACATAGGTCTTGACCACATAGGACAACTCGGTAATAATATCATCGAGATAGCTAATGAAAAGGCAGGCATAATTAAGGACGGGGTACCGGTTATAACAGGCGCAGACGGCATCGCATTGACTGTTATCGAACGTGTTGCAAAAATCCACAAAAGCCCCCTCTATACGCTTGACAAAGATTTTTATATATGCAAAAAGGCCGATGGCTTAATGGACTACGACGGTTTAAATAGACACTTTGAAAATATTGAGGTCAATCTTAAAGGAGACCATCAGCTCGTCAATGCATCGATTGCCCTATGTGTATCAGAGGTCATCTCAGAACACGGTTTTGCTCTGGGGGAAACATCGATACGAAAGGGCTTGTCAGATGTATCGTGGCACGGAAGGCTTGAAATTGTTAAAGAAAGACCCACCATCATTCTCGACGGCGCTCATAACCGTGAAGGCATGCACGCTTTGTCTGAATATTTCGCATCTCATTACACGGAAAAAAGGAAGATATTGATCTTCGGGGTCATGAAGGATAAAGCATACAATGAGATACTCGAAGAGATCATCCCTCTTATCGATATAGTGATATTTACAAAACCCGACATGGAAAGGGCACTCCCCCCTGAAGCATTAAAAACATCTATGCATTCAGACAATTTAATTAAACTAAGAAAAAATATTTATTCAAACACCAAACCGCTCAACAACTCAAATGTTTTCTATACGCAAAACATAAGAAGCGCTTTAGAGCAGGCAAAAAAGATAGCATACAACAATGACTTGATTTTAATAACCGGTTCGTTATACACAATAGGTGAGGCAAAACAGATTATCGATGAAATATTTTAACATACTCATATTGCTATGCAGCGTCCTTTTTTCGCCGTTTACTGTTTATGCAGCCAAGATACTCGACTACAAACCGTCACTTACAAACCAGGTGGATATATCTGCACGCTACCTTGAACATAAAAAAGAGCAAGATGTGTATATAGCCAAAGGCGATGTGGAAGTAAAGGAAGGAACACGGATTTTAAATGCAGACTCTTTGGTATACAACGACAATTCAAAGGAGGTCTTCGCCGAAGGCAACATTTTGCTCCAAGACGAAGGAGACATTATAGAATGTGAAAAACTCTATCTAAACCTCGCCACCAAGACAGGCACGATTGAAAAAGGAAAGATATTTGTCAAAAAAGGTGGATTTCAGATTGCTGGGGATCACATCAACAAGGTAGGGGAATCTCAATACAAAATCAAAAACGGTGAGATAACGACATGCGAAGGAGATAGGCCAGCATGGAAATTCCTTGCCAATGATGTCGATGTAACGGTCGAGGGATATGCAAAGACAAAGGGTGCAAAATTTCAGGTGCTCAATACAACTGTATTCTATTTACCGTGGGGGATATTCCCGGTTAAGACAGAAAGACAATCCGGACTGCTCATGCCTGGTTTTGCGCTCTCGAGCAGGGATGGAACCAAAATCAACACCTCCTATTTCTGGGCAATCTCCAAAGACAAGGATGCCACCTTTTATCTCGATTATATCGGCGACCGCGGTATCAAACCAGGGGCAGAATTCCGATATGCCCTCGCCGAAACCTTCAAAGGCACATTATATTCAACAATCATAAGCGACAGGAAATATGACAATACACGCTACCAGATAAAGGCAACACACGAACAGGTAATGTGGAAAGATTTGACATTCAAAGTCAATACCAACTATGTATCAGATATCGACTACATGAAGGACTTCGGTGATACAACAACAGAGAGAAGCGAAAACCTAATAAAGTCCACTGCATATCTCGAAAAACCACTTCCAAAATCGCTTTTGACCGTAGAGGGTTCATACTTCAAAAACCTGACCCAGAGAAATAACGACAATGTGTTCCAATATCTGCCTTCCATCTCTTTCTTCACGGAATATTTGCCCATATTGAAAGAAAGATTCTACACGGATATCTATGCGGGTCTCACGAGTTTTAGAAGGGCTGAAGGTGCAAACTACACACGTTTCAGCCTTGAGCCAAGACTCAGGATGCCGCTTTCCTGGAAAGGCATAAACTTCCTTATCAACGGCACACTCTACGAAACAGGCTATGCGATTTCAAGGTCCGATACCGCGAACAACAGCACAGAGGTTCGTCAAACTGCCAAGATAGAGGGCGATGCAAACGTACAATTTTTAAGGAATTATACCACTGAATTTTTAAATATTGGAGAAATGCAAAGCGTCGTAAAGCCACAGTTGACCTATACATTCATCCCGAACACATCATTCAGCAGTATCCCAAATATAGACCCATACGACAGGATGTATAACACGAACGTCATCACATATTCGCTACACCACTATCTCAACACTATGTCGGAACAAAAATCAAGAGAACTGTCATTATTCGAAATAGCACAAACTTACGGCATATCGGGTAACCTCGAGCCTTCGACGCTCTACGACGGTTCTGGAAGCAGGTTTTCAAATATAAAGGCAAAATTTACACTGTATCCTGTGGATAATTTCAGTTATACAAACGAAAGCACGATAAATACAAGCGGCAACGGTCTCGTAATGATGAGAAACAGTTTAGGCCACAGATACCCTAAACTTTACTGGATAAACCTCTCCCATTATTACACCAACAACCTGACTAATGAACTCTTCTCAGACATTGGAGGATACTATAAACCCTTTGAGGGCAAATACCAGATTAGATACTCATTCAAAGATGGCACATGGATAGATACGATGTACCAACTCACTTATCGCCCTGACTGCTGGGCTATCACATTAGCCCTTATCCAGTCGACAAGACCAAGAGACACAACATTCAGGTTTTCTCTTGACCTTGTGGGGATTACAAGCATGCAGTAACATGTTAGATTGTGAATAAAAGTATAGATGTGCTATGATACTGAGTGTGGTTTTGGATGATTGATTGCTGGGAAAACCTTACCGGCTTTCAAACTAAAATACATAAAAAGAATTATGGGCATCAGATGCATCGGCTCATGTTTCAGTAGTTCATGGCTCAGAGTGATTTTATTAATGTTTTTGCTAAAAGCTAATACAAGGAGGATGTTACCGTGAAAGGTATAATACTCGCCGGAGGCTTAGGGACAAGGCTTTATCCGCTCACCAAGATAACCAATAAACACCTGTTGCCGATATACGATAAGCCAATGATCTATTATCCCATACAGACACTTGTGAACGCCGGCATAACAGACATAATGGTGGTAACTGGGGGTAACTACGCAGGTGATTTCTTGAGGCTGCTCGGTAATGGAAAGGAATTCAATCTCTCGCACATCCACTATGCATATCAGGAAGGCGAAGGAGGTATTGCAGATGCCCTGTCTCTGGCCGCATGGTTCGCTGATGGCGAAAAGATATGCGTCGTTTTAGGAGATAACATCATTGAAAACAATATTATAAAGGCGGTTAAAGACTTTGAAAGGCAGGAAAAGGGTGCAAAAATCCTACTCAAAGAGGTGCCTGACCCCGAAAGGTTCGGAGTGGCAGAAATAACAGGCGGAAGGTTAATAAGCATTGAGGAAAAACCAAGAGCACCCAAAAGCAATCTCGCCGTCATAGGTATTTACCTATATGACGGCAGGGTGTTTGATTTCATAAAAAATATAAAACCATCGGATCGGGGGGAACTGGAGATTACAGACGTAAACAATGCTTATCTGAAAGACGGCACAATGACATGGGAGATGCTCAAGGGATGGTGGACAGACGCCGGCACATTCGAGTCGCTTTTACGTGCAAGCATACTCGTTTCACAGACAGGAGCAAACAAAAAGGGCTGACTTTAAACTGATTCAAAATTGGAGGGCATGATGATAAAAGGTGTGGTATATAAGCAACTAAGGTTTATCCCTGACGAAAGAGGCAGACTGATGGAGATTTTGAGGGAGGATGACGAGATATTCACCAAATTCGGTCAGGTCTACCTGACAACGACATACCCTTATGTAGTAAAGGCATGGCATTACCATAAATTACAGGATGACCTCATCTGCTGCGTTAAGGGCATGCTGAAACTCGTGCTTTACGACGACAGGCCGGATTCGCCTACAAAAGGTGAGGTCAATGAGTTCTTCATAGGTGACTATAACCCTGCCCTTGTAAGGGTTCCAAAGATGGTCTATCACGGCTGGAAATGCATAAGCGAAGAAGAGGCCATTATCATCAATGCCCCGACTGAAGTATACAACAGGCAGCAGCCTGACGAGTTCAGGCAGGACCCCCATATAAACGATATACCTTACAAATGGGAGAGGAAGGATGGATAACAGAAACATACTTGTCACAGGGGGTTGCGGTTTTATTGGAAGCAATTTCATAAGACACATGCTTTCGAGATACAACTACAACATAATAAACCTCGACAAACTTACATATGCAGGCAACCTCGAGAATTTAAAAGATATCGAAGACGATAAAAGATATTCATTCATAAAAGGGGATATTGCGGACAGAAATCTCGTCCAACAGACCTTTGAAACCCGCAACATAGATACAGTAATCAACTTTGCAGCAGAATCACACGTCGATAGAAGCATCATGAGCCCCGACGAGTTCATACAGACAAACATCAACGGAACATTTAATCTGCTCGAAACAGCTAAAAAATCAGGCGTAAAAAGATTTGTTCAGATTTCAACGGACGAGGTGTATGGTTCTCTGGGAAAAGAAGGAAAGTTTACCGAACTAACACCGATGTCGCCGAATAGCCCTTATTCTGCATCAAAGGCATCGGCGGATATGCTTGCAATGGCGTATTACAAAACATTCAATATGCCTGTTGTCATCACAAGGTGTTCAAACAACTACGGGCCATATCAGTTTCCGGAAAAGCTCATCCCCCTTATGATCACGAACGCGCTTGCGGATATCGCATTACCAGTATATGGCGACGGTTTGAACGTCCGCGATTGGATTCATGTTTCCGATCATTGTGAGGCAATTGATACCGTCCTCCACAAAGGGAAAGAAGGCGAGGTTTATAATATCGGCGGGGAAAACGAAAGAACCAACATCGAGATCGTGAAACTGATCCTCGACATCCTCGGTAAACCTTATTCTCTCATACAATACGTAACAGACAGACTCGGCCATGACAGAAGATACGCAATAGACTCGACAAAGATCAAAAACAACTTGGGCTTCAAGACACACTATGAATTCGGAAGGGGCATGGAAGATACGGTTAAGTGGTACCTGGACAACAGGGATTGGTGGCAGAGAATCAGAACCGGTGAATATATAACGTATTACGAAAGGATGTATAAAAACAGATGAAGATAACAATAACAGGCGGCAAAGGGATGTTGGCATCAAATATCATACCCATATTCCAGAGGCGTCACTCCGTCGTAACCGTCGATATAGACGAGTGGGACATTACCGACAGAGAAAAAGGAACTGTATTTATACATGAGCACAGACCTGATGTCATTATAAACCTCGCAGCCATAACCAACGTAGACGGCTGTGAAGACATCCCTGAGATTGCCCAGAAGGTAAACGGTGACGCACCCGGGATCATAGCTGAACTATGCGAGGCAAACCATATAAAGCTCGTACATTTCAGTACGGATTATGTTTTCGACGGCACAAAAGATACGCCTTACAATGAAGAAGACGTACCAAATCCGCAGTCTGTATACGGCAAATCAAAACTATCAGCGGAAATTCAGATTAAAAAATACAATCCTTCCGCCATCATCATGCGGGCGGAGTGGCTTTATGGTGGTGCATTAGGCGGCGGCGACTTTATAACCAAGATCACGAAGGCTGCGAGAGAAAAAGGGCACTTAGAGGTCGTGAATGACCAGCGAGGCACCCCCACCTATGCAAAAGATGTCGGGGAACCCTTGCTGGCACTTATTGAAAATGACAGATCCGGCATCTATCATATCTCGAACAGCGGCTCAACGACATGGTACGGTTTCGCAAAGGAGATCTTCAGATTATTGAACATAGATGTTCCACTGACCCCCACAACATCCGACGCATACAAAACCAAGGCAAAACGTCCAGCAAATTCTGTATACGACATTTCAAAGCTGCAAAGAGACACCGGCATCACGATGAGGCCATGGCAGGAGGCTTTGGGGGAATATCTGCTTAAAAAGTGAAAGCGATCTTTTTCTCCGACGCCCACATCGATAGAAACGATTCCCAAAAAATAAGGTTTGTTGTGAAATTCATTGATGAGGTGTGCGATGATACAGATATGGTCTTCATATTGGGAGACCTTTTCGAATTTTATCATGGTTATGAAGGATACATCTTTCCCTGGTACAAAATCATTGCAGACTCTCTAAAGGCACTCGTCGAAAAAGGAAAAACAGTGTATTTCATCGAGGGCAACCATGAATTCAAGATGGGTGCGTATTTCGAACGTTATACGGGTATAATAAGCGCCCACAACATCACGATGGACTTTGAAGGAAAAAATACCTACATATCACACGGTTATGAAATCAGTAAATTTCACCTTACAAAATTTCTAAAGACACCCTTTGTGAGCGGGATAATGGACATATTAGGGCCTGACATCACATGGTCGATCGCTTCAATGGCAAGGATATTCCTGTCGAACAAGAAGAAGCCACACAGCATCAAGGCATTCGACCTCTTCAGACAGTATGCGTTAAAAAAGTTCAATGCGGGTTACGATGTCATAGTATTAGGGCATTCGCACATGATCGACAAATTCGAATACCATTCCGGCGGCAGAACAAAACAATATTTCAACACAGGGGACATCATAAGGCATCGTTCATATGTCGCATACGACAGCGAGACCGGTTTTGAATTAAAAAGATATAACACCTGAAACGTTTCGACGCCCGATGAACGATATCCGCTATCAGCTGTCTGATGAAAGGTACTGGCAATCCAATATCTTTATATATAAACAACATCGATAGACGTATCGGTTACCCTTTCCAGGCCATGTTTTCTCACGATGAAATCCACCTCTATGCCTATCGCCCCCTCACCCGGTACGATAAACTTAGGTTCAAAGGCAAAGACCATGCCTTCTTGCAACAACACCTTGTGCCTCGGCGTTATTACGGGGAGTTCGTTTATTTCAAGTCCAAGGCCATGACCGATAAAACCAACCTTGCCTTCACCGTAGCCCATGAAATAGTCCTCAAGTCCTTCTTTTTGTGCCATTTTTAATGCCCTCATAAATATCTCGGTGCCGTTTACGCCCTCTTTTCCAAATTCCATTGCATCTGCGATGATATCCGCAGCCACATTATGTGCCCTTTTGAAAATATCCTTCATTTCACCGACAACGAACGCCCTTGTTTCATCCGTGATATAACCGTTGTAACCCCCACCGTAATCAACAAGGACAGGAACGTTTCTTTTTATCGTATTGATCGATGCGCCCTGTCCAATAGCCGGTGTAATACCTACACCAGAGATGGGTACATCGGCGCCGGAAGGCATGGTTGCCGAGTATCCATGCGTTACATAACAGCTCATCATCTCCTGATTGAGACCCCTCATTCTCAAAAAACCCTGATGTCCCATCCTTCTTCCCTCTGCAAGAAGGGCGGCATCGACATCGATTTCTCTTACACCTTCTTTTATAACGTCTTTTGCCTTTCTTAAAACGTGGCCTATAATCTCACCGGATTTTTTGATCTGTTCGAGTTCAAAAGGACTTTTTATCACCCTGACGTCTTTAATCAATCTTGATATATCGGAGATATTGTCGTAGTCGAGCATGCTTTTCCACCGCTCGAAGACAGCCACAGGAATCACGTCAAGCTCCATGCCACCTTTTCCCTTCAATAACTTCATATCCGTCAAAATGTCTTTAATCTCCTTGTCCTTCTTTATAGACGTAATCTCGAGGGACGTCTCAAAAACCGCCCTGTTCAGATTCTTCATAACGAAAAAAATAGGCTTTTCTTCAGGTGCAACAAACAGAACGCCGTTCTGCAACGAACCTGTAAAATAGAACAAATCAACGTTCTGAATGATAAGGGCAAAGGATAGACCGTTTTCCGCCATCTTCTTCTTCAGCCTTGCAATTCTATTTTCTATCTCTTCTTTTGGTGTAAACTCACATAGATTTATGCTCTTCAACATAGTCCACTACCCTCCCGATAATGTCTTCCTTTTTTATTCGATAAGATTCTTTTTCGCTGCGAAACTTCAATTCAACATAACCATCCTTGAGGTTTCTCTCACCAATAGTTACCCTGAGCGGTATACCGATTAAATCACAATCCTTGAATTTGACCCCTGGGCGCTCATTTCTGTCGTCCATCACAACGTCTACACGCCTGTCCTTAAGCGCCTTATAGACACTATCGGCCAATTCCATACTCTCGGCGTGCGAGCTGTTTACAGGCAATACATCAACCTCAAAAGGCGCGATCGACAAAGGCAGTACAATCCCGTTTTCGTCACAACCCTGCTCGATTGCAGCGGCAACTGTTCTGCCAACGCCTATGCCGTAACACCCCATAATCATATGTCTCTCTTTGCCTTCCCTATCGAGAAACGTAGCGTTCATCGCCTCGCTGTATTTGATGCCAAGTTTGAAAATATGACCGACCTCTATCCCCCTTGTAGACATCAGGGTTCCTTTGCATTTCGGACACAAATCGCCATCCTTCACCACCTTTAGGTCGAAGAAACCCTCGACACTAAAATCCCCTACATTCACATCGACGACGTGGACATCCTCTTCGTTTCCGCCTATAACAAAATCCTCCATGTATTCTACGTCTCTGTCCGCATAAAGTGGGATTTTAAGACCAATAGGTCCCGAGAAGCCGAGCGGTCCACCTGTTACCTCTTCGATCGTATATGTATCGGCAAGCTCCAGATAATCGAGTGCAAGAAGGTTCGACAGCTTCGTTTCATTTATCTCCCTGTCTCCCCTGACAAGCACGCCTATAATGCCCTTATCTGTTCTATATATCATCGTTTTCAGGAGTTTGTCGTGTGTTACCTTCAAAAAAGAAGCCACTTCCTCGACCCTTTTTTGTCCTGGCGTTTCCACTCGTCTGTAGTTGCCCCTTTTTGTACTTTTGCGTGCATCGGCAAAGCCGGCTTCAGCCTTTTCGAGGTTTGCCGCATAACCACAGGTATCACAGGAAATGATAATATCCTCACCTGTATCTGCAAGCACCATAAACTCATGGGAAAAACTTCCTCCGATCTGTCCGGTATCAGCCTCAACAGCCCTGAACCTCAAGCCGCAGCGTCTGAATATATTACTGTATGCATCATACATATCCATGTAACTCTTCTCAGCACCCGGTTCATCAACATCAAAACTATACGCATCCTTCATGGAAAATTCCCTGCCCCTCATGACCCCGAAGCGCGGCCTTATCTCATCCCTGAACTTTGTCTGTATCTGGTATAGGTTGAGCGGGAGTTCCTTATATGAGCGCACCTCTCTTCTCACTAGATCGGTCACAACCTCTTCGTGTGTAGGTGCAAGGCATAGCTCCCTGTCGTTCCTGTCTATAAATCTTAGAAGCTCCTTGCCATATTTTTCCCACCTTTTACTCTCAACCCACAATTCCTTAGGCTGAACAACAGGCATCAGTATCTCCTGTGCACCTTTCTTGTTCATCTCTTCCCTGATTATCTGTTCTACCTTCCTCAACGATTTAAGCCCTATCGGCAGCCAGTTATAGATACCCGATGCAAGTCTTCTTATATACCCTGCCCTCAGCATCAGTTTATGGCTTATAACCTCCGCCTCTTTAGGTACCTCTTTCATCGTTGGGATAAACAACTTTGAAAATAGCATCAATTCCTCCAAATATGGCCAATGGCTGATAACCCGTGGTTTATGGTTCATAGTTCGTAGTTCATAAGCAATGCAAAAACCATCGGCTCATTGCAAATAGTTCGAACAGTGAAAAATTACTTCATAACAGCGATATTATCAAGCGATTTGTTTATCGACATTATTGTCGTTTAAGACAAGTCGTTTCGACATTATTTTCCTTATCTATCGGTCGATTTCAAAACAATACACTGCAATTACAACAAGTTACAATTCTTTAGAAATGGCACGTTTATTGCTTGTCAGACATATAAGGTCATCTTGCTGTTTTGGCATAATAGAGGTTGTCATCATACAAAACCGATCTTTCAAGGAGGTTTCTAAAGATGAAAAGAAAAATCGTTATGTTTATAGTTGTTATGCTTGTGCTTTCGTTTATTCTGCCCATCGAAGGTCTTGCATGGAGGGGAAGCACAAGCATCAGCATTGGATATACTAGCGGAAGGGTTGGCGGCGGTGTTGGTTACAGGCATGGATGGGGACCATACAGACCTCATGGTTGGTACCGTCCAAGGGTTTACGTTGGCACGTCTTTTATATATCCCTGGTATGTGACTGCCCCATCAGTAGTGTATGTCAATCCGCCACCCACTGTGGTTTACAGCACCCCTGCCCCTCAAACTGCCTATGCATACCCCGATCCGGCGCTCACCTCACAAAACACAGGAAACAACCCGCCAGGTGAATGGATTACTGTGCCTGGTCAGTGGATAGACGGCAAGTGGGTTCCCTCCCACAAAACCTGGGTTCCAATAAATCCATAGTAATATCAAGCAGCAAGTATCTGTAATTATTCATCATTAAGTCAGCAACACTAAAGAAAGGTCAATATTGTTTTAAGCAACAGGTCATTGCAATCAAGGGTAAAGATGGACGCGTAAAAACCCTCGAGAAAAATACATGGCATTTTTTTAAAATTACCATTGCTCACAGCTCGTTATATCTGATAGAGTAACAACAGTTCAATCGAACAAAACATAAGGTTATGATAGACAATTCTTCAAAACATGATCATGAACAAAATAGATTGAAATTCAGTCGTTCAGCAGAAGAACTCCTCGTTATACACCTTACAGGCAACTGGACAATCAATGATAATCTCCCTACGATTAGCGATGTTCAAAAAGAAATAAACAATGGCGCACAACCCAAAAACATAACCTTTGATACAAAAAGATTGGGTAAATGGGATAGCGGTCTACTCACATTTCTCGTAAAACTAAATAGGATATGTTCACAAAAACGCATACATGTGCATGAGGACGGTTTGCCTGAAGGTGCTCAAAGGCTCCTGCGCCTTGCCTCTGCGGTTCCAGAGCACAAAGGCGATAGAAAGGAAAAGACACATATTCCTTTTCTGGCAAAAACAGGTGGTGTCGCAATCGCATCCTGGCAATCCATCCTCGAAACAATCGACTTCATCGGTCAGATTTCCGTTGCATTTATAAAGATGCTTACAGGTAAGGCGCGCTTTAGAGGCTCCGACCTTCTTTTAATCATTCAGGAATGCGGGGCAAATGCGTTGCCTATCGTTTCACTGATAAGCATACTTGTTGGAATGATCCTTGCATTTGTGGGCTCCATACAACTTAAAATGTTCGGTGCACAGATATACATTGCAGACCTCGTTGGTATTGCAATGACAAGGGCAATGGCCGCCGTCATGACAGGCATCATTATGGCTGGTCGCACCGGTGCATCTTTTGCTGCAAGGATAGGGACAATGCAGGTAAATGAAGAGATCGACGCCTTAAAGACCTCTGGCATTTCGCCCATTGAATTTCTCGTGCTTCCAAGGATAATCGCCCTCTCAATAATGATGCCCCTTTTGACGCTTTATTCTGATTTAATGGGTATCATGGGTGGTGTGATTGTCGGAGTAATGGGCTTTGATATAAGTCTCGCCGAATATTTCGGCGAAACAAAAAGTGCGCTCACACTTACAAATATATGGATAGGACTTGCAAGCGCTTTTGTTTTCGGTATACTCGTGGCCATTTCGGGATGTCTGCGGGGTATTCAATGCGGGCGGAGCGCGTCTGCAGTCGGTGATGCAACGACATCGGCAGTAGTGACAGGCATTGTAAGCATCGTGGTTGCAACGGCTGTAATAACATTTGTGTGCAATGTATTGGGCATCTGAGAATATAGGAAAAAAGAGCAAATGAAAAGTAAAACGTCAAAAAGCCAGGAATATATTGATATCGAACTCGACACCTGTCCACTCGACCCATGTGTTTCCGAACCCAATATCATTGTAAGAGACCTCACTATGGCATACGGAACGAACGTGATACAGCGCGACCTTAATTTTAACGTAAACCGTGGGGATATCTTTATCATTATGGGGGGTAGCGGATGTGGTAAAAGCACACTTTTAAGACACCTTGTGGGACTTCAATCGCCAGCAAAAGGTCGGGTATTATATGGAGACGTAAGCCTGTGGGACATGAACCCTGACGAACGCGAGGGTTTTATGAGGCGTTTCGGAATCCTCTATCAAAGCGGCGCCCTTTGGAGCTCGATGACCCTCGCAGAAAATATTGCGCTAACGCTCGAGGAATACACAGACCTGAGCCGCTCCGAAATAAGTGAGATCGTATCGCTCAAACTTGCCCTTGTGGGGCTCGCCGGCTTCGAAGACTACTACCCTTCAGAGATAAGCGGTGGCATGAAAAAAAGGGCAGGACTGGCAAGGGCTATGGCGCTGGACCCTGAGATATTGTTTTTCGATGAACCATCAGCAGGGCTCGACCCTATCAGTGCGCGTCTACTCGACGATTTAATCCTCGAATTGCGAGATAGTCTCGGTTCCACGATAGTTATTGTAACCCACGAGCTGGCAAGTATATTTGCCATAGGCAGCAATTCGGTTTTTCTCGATGCCGAGTCAAAAACCATGATAGCAACGGGAAATCCCAAAATGCTTCTTGAAGAATGCACAAACCCGACGGTTCATGCCTTTCTTACAAGAGGGAGAAACAGATAAAAAATGGAGCTGAGCGTAAGGCATGGGGTATACGATAGATTGCGTCAGATGGAGTATTTCATTTGTGGAGGAAAATAGATTATGAGTAAATCTGCCAGCAAAACGCTGATAGGCGTTTTTGTAATAGGTGCGATTGCACTTGCCGTAATTGCGGTCATCGTCTTCAGTTCAGGGAGATTTTTCGTTCAAAAGATGCCTCTGGTCATGTACTTTGAGAGCTCTGTCACAGGTCTTAATATCGGTTCACCTGTCATGTTCAGGGGCGTAAAGGTCGGCACAGTTAAAGACATTGTTCTTCGGTTCGACGCTAATGATATTTCATTTCTTATTCCGGTCTATGTGGAACTTGATCCGAAAAAGTTTTTAGTGATAGGTGAAATCAAAGACGAAGAGGAACTCGATAAGGTGCTGATTAACAAGGGGCTTCGCGCAACCCTCGAGCTTCAAAGCATGGTAACAGGACAGCTTATGATAAACCTTGATTTTCATCCTGGCAAACCCGCTAAAATCGTCGGGTTTGACAAGAGATACCCGGAAATCCCAACCATTAAATCTGGTCTGGAAAAACTGTTGGAATCTGCCGACGATATTCCACTCAAAGAGCTTTTCAATAAGCTCCTAAATGCAATCGAGGGGATCGATAGGACTGTAAACTCGCCAAAATTCGCATCAAGTCTCGATTTGGTATACGAAGGTCTCAAGGATACGAAAAAGATACTTTCGAAAATCGACAACGAGATCGACCCTGTCATCGAAAATGTCAAAGTCAGCTCTCAGTCGGTAAGAGAAATCCTCAAAAAAGGTGAGGACGTCCCTGCCAAGGTTGGCGAAGCGCTGCTCTCCATTCAAAACACATTGCAAAAGGCAGAACATACCTTGAATTCCATTCAGGGCGTTGCATCTGAAAATTCAACGGTCGTTCTCGAAGTAGATAATACCTTGAAGGAGATCTCTGATACCGCTCGTTCTTTGAGATTTCTAAGCGATTACCTGCAGCGCTATCCTGAATCCCTCATATGGGGCAAGAAACGACAAATAGGAGAATAGATATGACACGTATACTGCCGATTACCATTGTAATATTTCTTATAATTGGTTGTAGCACTGTTTCGCCACCTCCAAAGTTTTACACCTTAAACCCTATCTCGCCTGTCAAACCAGCTGGAATCTACTCCGTTTCAGATTCTGACACAGTGTTTGGCATAGGACCAGTCGAAATACCCGATTACCTGGATAAACCACAGATCGTTACCCGCACAGCCGAAAATGAACTAATACTATCGGAATTCAATTTATGGGGCGGCTCTCTGAAAATAGACGTTGCAAGGGTGCTAATAGAAAATATCTCTTCTCTGCTTGCGTCGGAGGGGATAACGGTTGTCTCCTGGAAAACATCTGTCCCCAAAGCATACAGGATACCGATTTATATATTACGATTTGATGCATCGGCAGATAATTCGATCTCGCTAAAGGCCAAATGGGGAATAGTCGCAAAAGACGGAAAAACAGTCGAGTCAATTAGAGAATTCTCCATAACAAAGCCGATAAGAGGAAAGGATTACAAAGACATCGTATATGCAATGAGCGATGTTTTGACAGACCTTAGCAAAGAAATCGCTTCGATTATTCAAAGTACAGCAAAAAAGGAGAAGACCGGGTAAGCTGAATTATCGCTAAACACGATAGGTCATAGAAGTTTTTTGCCTGTGTCTATTTCAATAGAGTCCTATACTTCGCTCTTAACGGAGATGGCGATCTTTACAAGGGCTGTCAGAATCAAAAGACCTATTGCATATATGCCAACCGTGATGGCTATCTCATGGTTTGACGGGATATATCTTGTTATCTCGCCGAGGGGGGAAGGCACAAAACCAGATACAACAAGCCCAAGCCCTTTTTCTATCCACACAGATATAATAACCGCTAAGCACGCCCCTATCAAGAATATATCGTTTTTTCTTGTGTGAGGATTTATAAAAACAAAGGCGGACAGCCATGCAAGAACCATTGACAACCACATAAAGGGACTTAGCAAATAATACCCTTTTGTTCCAAAAAACAGCAGATCAAAATACTGGCTGTGTTCAGGTATATCGCTGTAGAAAACTGTAAACATCTCTGCCAAGAGAAGAAATATATTTATGACCGTTGCATAGGCGATAATCTGCACCAGCTTACCGATGGCTTCTCGCCCTGTATCAAAACCTGAAATCCTTTTTATGACAAAACATATCAGGACAAGGATGGCGGGACCGGATGCAAATGCCGATGCCAAAAAACGCGGTGCAAGTATCGCAGTAAGCCAGAAAGGCCTCGCAACAAGCCCGGAAAATATAAATGCGGTTACTGTATGGATACTTATCGCCCATGGTATCGATATGATTATCAGTATTTTAATCCAAAAAGGCTGTTGTTCAGATTTTCGTTCAGCATTCAGCGTCTTCCATCCAATGATGATATTCATAAGCAGATAAACATTTAATACGACCATATCCCAAAACAGTAATGATTTTGGCGAAGCGTATCTTATGATATTGAGGGCACGGGCAGGCTGACCGAGGTCGACGAAGATAAACAAGATTGTCATCACTACCGAAGATACGGCAAGAAATTCGCCAAAAACGGTGATTTTGCCGAATTGTTTATAGTTATGGAGATAATACGGCAAAACCACCATGACAGCCGATGCGGCAACACCCACAAAAAAGGTGAAATTCGAAATATACAATCCCCAGGACACGTTTTTGCCCATGCCTGTTATGCCCAACCCAAATCTCAACTGGAGTAGATAAGAAGAAAAACCTGCAAGGGCAATAGCGCCGAGCATTATAATCCACATCCAGTATTTTTTACCACCTATCAAAGCCTTAGATAACATAACACCTCATATTATATAAAATACCTTCGGCTCAGTTCCGAGATGCGGCTTTCTCACTATACAGTGCCTTTCCTGTAATATCTTGCTAACTTCAGCATCTGCATTTGCAAGGTCACCAAATACAATGGCATTTTCTTTACAAGCCTCAACGCATGCCGGCAAAAAACCCCTTGCAACCCGCTCCTCACAAAAATTGCATTTCTCTACAACACCCTTTGTTCTCGTAGGAAAATCCTGATAAACCGTTTTAAGAAACAATCTCGGATCGAACCAGTTGAAACTTCTTGCACCATAAGGACAAGCCGCCATACAGTATCTGCACCCTATACACCTATGATAGTCCATCATCACTATACCATCTTCTCTCTTCCATGTAGCCTTTGTAGGGCAAACCTTTACGCAAGGTGGATTCTCACAATGATTGCAGAGCACCATTACAGGTAACCCCTTCAATCCATTTTTTACCGGCAAGTGGATGTTTTCTGGAAAGGCTGAAACATAGGGTACCTTCCAAATCCATTTTATCTCCTTTTTGGGAGTTTTCAAGGTAGGGATGTTATGTACGATATTGCATGCGTCAATACAATCAGAACAGTTGGGTCTTTTTGCACACGCCGCAAGATTTATCACCATTGCCCACTTCCTGATAGAAGGAGATGTTTTTTGCTTCGACTGATTGGCAAATGAACCTTTTGGTATAAAGCTGAAGACAGAGGAAAATGATAGGCCTGCAACAGACAATCCTGTAATCTTTAGAAATTTTCTTCTATCCAAATTCAACCCCTTACAATCTTCATTCTTTCCATCACCTTTCACCCTATGGCTGATTCATACTGCTTAGCACATCCTTTAGCTCAATATGGCAATCCCAGCATCTCGGTTTAACACCTGTATAATCATGGCACCGATCACAAAATTGGGCCTTGTTTGTATGACAGCCAAGACAGGTGCCGGTTAGGCTTTTATTGTAAAACCTTCCCTCAACTGTCTTGTGAATCCTCATCCCGTCTCTGACAACTGATTCTTTCCAATTATCAAGTAAATCCATATGCTTAGACTTCATATACAACGTATTTTCAACACATCTTTCCGCATCTGTTCCAGGTTTAATAATTGGCACAGACCTTATGTTACCGGTAAGATTACCATACCAGAATGGAGCCAGCGCAATAACAAGAAATGCGATGATGCCCAAAATTATCCTTAATCTATCGAACATCATCAACATCCTCATCTGTCAAGGCTTCTCCACGGAGGTTCGTCGTCCTCTCGATCTCTCCTTCCATAATAAGCGCATTGCCAAGAAGTTCATGAACACCGCAGACACCAACCCCTGGAACCCAGTAATCAAGTAGAGGCGGAAATGCCGCCTTATCAATCGCGCATATACAGGCAAGCATATTCACACCATGTTTTTCGTGCACATATTTTACTGCATTGGCGCGTGGGAAACCTCCTCTTAGCCTCATTTCAAGGTTCTCGTCAGCGCCAAGCCCAGCACCGCTTCCACAGCAAAAGGTCTTTTCCCTTATTGTATGCTCGGGCATCTCATAAAAATTGTTGCAAGTATTTTTTATGATGTATCTTGGCTCTTCAAAAAGCCCCATACTCCTTGCCGGATTACAAGAGTCATGAAATGTGATGCTCCATTTGTCGTTCCGCGATTTGTCGAGTTTAAGTGCGTTGTTGTATATAAGGTCAGCGGTAAATTCACATATATGAACCATCTTTGTTGATTTCGCATGTTCAAATTTGGTACCTGTGACAGGGGAAACAGGCTCTTCTAAAAAATCTGCAGGACCGTTAAATGTATCCATATATTGATGTATCGTCCTCCACATGTGGCCGCATTCACCGCCGAGAATCCATCTTACGCCAAGTCGTTTAGCCTCGGCATATATCTTGGCATTGAGCCTCTTTGCAAGTTCGGCGGAGTGAAAAAGTCCAAAATTTCCGCCTTCCGATGCATAAGCACTCCATGTATAATCAAGACCAATCTCATGAAACAGCATGAGGTAACCGAGCAGTGTAAACCAATGGGGATTGGCAAAGTAATCTGCTGACGGCGCCACAAAAAGTATCTCCGCCCCTTTCCTGTTGATAGGCGCCTCAACCGATATACCTGTCAGATTTTTTATCTCGTCGAGCGCAAAATCGAGGGTCTCCTTAAATGCATGAGGGGGAACGCCAAGGTGGTTGCCTGTACGAAAACAATTCGATGCAGGCTCTATGACCCATTGCACATTACATCCAACCCGATTAAGCAAGTCTCTCCCCATCATCGTTATTTCACATGTATCGATTCCGTAAGGACAATACACAGAACAACGCCTACACTCTGTGCATTGATAAAAATAATAGAACCATTCTTTCAACACATCCTCGTCAAGGTCTCTTGCGCCTGCAAACCTCCCGAAAAGCCTACCGCTGATCGTGAAATATCTCCTGTAGACCGAACGTAAAAGTTCAGCGCGCAAAACGGGCATATTTTTAGGATCACCGGAACCAAGAAAGAAATGGCATTTATCGGCACAGGCACCGCATCTCACACATATATCGAGAAAAAGCCTGAAAGAACGGTGTTTCTTTATGAGGTCAGCCATTCCATTAAGAATTATCTCCTTCCAGTCTTCTGGCAATTTCCAGTCTGTATCCGCAGGGTTCCATTCGCGCTGATTGGGAAGACCAAGATAGTTCTGATGCTTGAGAGGGGCACTGTACAAATAAGTCCCTTTTCGAAAATCAGGCTTTGTCATAAACCAATCCTGATCCTCAGGTGCAAGATCAACATCGTTCAAAATTTCATCCGGTTTTTTAAGCCTTTCTTCAGCCATTTTCTCCCTTATTTCTTCTGCTCTTTTTTTTCTCTACAGGCAGTCCTGCCTCTTTCAATGCACTTCTGAACTCATCTTCCCACTCTTCATATGAATGGACCTTCACCGGATAATCCCAAGGATTGACATGCCTTGTTGCACGGCTGTCATTCTTCATATTCCTCGTTGGACTCAAGAATATTCCGCCCATATGCATCAGTTTGCTGAATGGAAAATATACAAGAAGGACACACACAAAAAAGACATGAACATAAAAAACAGGATTTATATCTGCTATAATGAACGGTTTAAAGGCAAGCATACCCATTATCACCCTCTTTATAGACATAACATCCACCTTATAAACATACTTCATCAAAATTCCTGAAACCACGACCGCAAGGATAAGATAAAGCGCAAAATAATCCGTAAAAAGGGATATGAGCCTCATCCTGGAAAATATCATCCTTCTCAAAAGAAGGAACAAAAGTGAGATTAATATAAATACATGCGTTAAATAAAAATTCGTTGAACCGAACTGAAACATACCATCTATATTCTGCAAAAATAAAACATAATTCGGTACAGGTTCGACGAACAGCTTTAGATGTCTTATCAGTATAATAAAAATCGACCAATGGAAAATCAGTCCACCGAGCCACAATAATCTGCTCGCGTCATTAGAAAGTATTTGTCCTTTTTTCAATTCGGTTTTATCGTTTATGAATAATGAACGGAAAAACACGATTTCTGATGCCATTCTGCGTATCAACCCCCAGGACGTAGACGGGCTTTGTACTTTATCCGATTTAATCCATGGAAGGGATTTTTGCTGACCGCATACCGTAGGAATACAGAATGGAACTGGAGAACGCGCCCATATCACAACCCTGTAAATGCATCCTGCTATAAAAATGAAAGATGCAGCGTATGGAAAAACGACTCCAAAGAAAAATGTGAATCTCAACCAAATCACACCGGTTAAGCAGATCAGTAAAAGCATCAATATGCTTATTAAAGGAAACAACATGCTCACCGGTAAATGCCCCTCAATATAATGTCCCAGATTTCAATACGTCAAACATCATTTTTCAGCACCAACCACACTGTTCAATTATACACAAAAAAATCCGTTTTGATAAAAAAAAATGCAAAAGTTGAGTCTTGACGTAAAATTAACCTTCTGTTAGGATTGATTAATAATTGTATCGACATTTGTTAATTATAAAAAGCAAGGAGGGTATACATGGAAGACGAAAGGATATCATATCATGAATCAATAAGAAGGGCATACGAAAGGATAAAAAAGGATGGAATGACAAATATATGGGACCGTTATGAGGCGCAGGGTCTTGGCGCTAACCCGGACCAACGCTGTCCATTTTGCCAGGGAGGCGTAAGGTGTGACCTGTGTTCGAACGGGCCATGCCGTGCGGATGTTGCAAAGGACAAAAGAGGTGTTTGCGGCATTACCGGTGACGGCATGGCAATGAGGATGATGCTCTTACGGAATGTAATGGGCGCCTCCACATACCACTATCATACTGAACAGACCATCAAGACCTTGAAGGCAGTAGCAAACGGCCATACACCTTTCAATATTAAAGACCCGGACAAGTTAAGAACATTTGCGAAAAGATTTGATATACCGTCCGACATGCTTCCCGATGATGAGGTTGCACTATTATTGTGCAATTATGTGGAGGCCGATTTTAACAGAAAATACGATGAACCGAGCTACATCGTCGAAACACTCGCACCCAAAGAACGCTCAGCACTGTGGAAAAAACTTGGGATATTCCCGGGCGGCATTTATGGTGAGATGATGTTTGCAACGAGTTCATGCCTCACAAACGTTGATGGCTACTATGTGAGTCTCGCCCTCAAGGCTATGAGACTATCTATCGCTACGGCATATCAAAGCCAGATTATAAACGAATATTTACAGGACGCCCTTTTTGGAACACCAAAACCGCATCCCATGCGTGTTGACCTCGGAGTGCTTGACCCTGACTATGTAAATGTATTACCAAACGGTCATGAACCATTTCTTGGTTTTGCAATGGTTCAGCTCGCAAGAAAGCCTGAATGGCAGGAACGTGCAAAAGCCGTTGGCGCAAAGGGTATAAGAATTATTGCAAATATCGAAACCGGTCAGGAGATGATACAGAGATGGGAAATGGACGATGTATTTTATGGTTTTACAGGCAACTGGATCATGCAAGAGGCTGTTCTTGCAAGCGGTTGTGTCGATCTTTTTGCATGCGACATGAACTGCTCAATGCCTATTGACCCATTTTATGCGGAGAAATATAAATTCAAACTCATACCTGTCAGTCAGCTCGTGGTTTTCGATGGCGTAACTAATAGGGTCAATTATGAACCTGCGGCCGCAGAAGAGCAGGCTGCCGAACTTCTTCAGATGGCAATCGACAATTTTAAAGAACGTAGGGCAACCGTCGAACCGCTAACAGGGCTTCCCATGAAAGAGGCTATCGTAGGTTTTTCTACAGAAAGTATTATCGAAGCGCTCGGCGGAACGCCTGAACCTTTAATTAAAGCAATAACAAACGGGGCAATCCGTGGTGTTGCAGGGCTTGTGTCATGCACCTCTCTGAGAGACTCAGGCCAAGATATACACAGTGTACAGGTTGCAAAGGAGCTGATCAAACGAAACATCCTTGTGCTATCTATGGGTTGTGGAAATGCCGCAATGCAGGTAGCAGGTTTGTGCAGCCTGGAGGCAAAAGAAATGGCTGGAGATGGACTTAGGGCTGTATGTGAACTTTTAAAGATACCACCTGTTATGAGTTATGGCACGTGCACCGACACCGGACGTATCGCTGACTTACTTGCAGCGTTATCATATTCACTTGGTGGCATTTCTGTTTCTGACCTGCCCGTTGCAGCAGTCGCCCCTGAATACATGGAGCAAAAGGCCACTATCGATGCGGTATTTGCGCTTGCATTCGGTTTGTATACCTATGTCAATCCTGTTCCAACGGTCACAGGCGGGCCGAATCTTGTAAAGCTTCTTACAGAGGATTGCAAACAGGTTACAGGCGGCATCATGAGCGTTGAAAAAGACCCGGTTAAGGCGGTTGACGGCATACTCGCACACATCGAGGAAAAGCGGGTAAAACTTGGTATATAAGAAATAGCGATTATCGATGTAGGCAGCGAACCTAAGAGGGCTAACATTTTGAGAACCATATGCTTTTCCGACAAAATAAAACACTATACTATTCTGTCATGAAAAGGTTTTATATGGTTCTCTCATGCCTCATCATCGCAGGCCTGACAACAGCGGCATACCATACATTGAAACACGAATGGGTAAGTTTCCGAAAAGCAGGGATATCTTCCTTGGGATGTTATTGAAGAATATTTTTCCGGCTCTCGTTTCGAGAATATTTCCATTTCTTTTCAACTGGCATTTGCACTCATATCGCTCATCGGCTTCTGTCAAAACTTTTATCACAAAGCTTATATCACCAAGCATCAAAATGTGATGGAGCATATTTGGCTTGTCGAGTCTTTTTTGTCTTGGCATGATAACCAGAATAACAGAGGTATGTCACATTTTCAATTGAAGTACTGAAAGACATCCCAAAACACGCTTTCTTAACGACTTGATTCCAAAAAATACTATAAAAAAATATAACGAGAAACGAAGAAATCAGTTCAAGACGCATCTTTATTTTTCAACCGTTCGAATACATAGAGTTTGATTCCGAATCTGATTTATCAATCATTCTTACAGGGCATTCGGTACTGTTTAATGGATTATGTGAACCTAAGGTTTTGTGCATGAGCAAGAGCAAATAGTCATGTGCCGGATCAAAACATAAAAGTGGTTAATATTTAATGTGTTAAAAAAAATGAAAGAATATTATTGACAAAATTGAACTCGATTGTTTATAACTACAAACAATGAAGGAACAGAGGAATATGCAGAAAAATACAAATAAGTTTTATGGCTGGTGGTATTACTATACGATGCTGCATCCTCGTCCTCATTAGAACCTGATATGGTTACTAAAGGCCATGGGTGCAGTAAAACCCATGGCCTTTTTTTTATTTCAATAACGGGAGGTAATGACCCAATGAAAGGCATCAAGTTGAGCGCTATAAAAGAAAATGAAAAGTCTGTAATATATGTGGGCAATACAATTATAGGTGAAGGTTTCTGTGTTATTGCAGGGCCATGTTCAGTGGAGAATGAAAAACAGACAATTGAAACAGCCCATGCAGTAAAAGAAGCAGGAGCAGATATGTTGAGGGGAGGGGCATTCAAACCAAGAACATCCCCCTATGCCTTTCAGGGACTTGGCTTAAAAGGGCTTAAAATATTAAAGAAGGCCAAGGAAGAAACGGGCTTGCCCATTGTTACAGAGGTAATAGATACAAGGGATGTTCCATGGGTTTGCGAATATGCCGATGTTCTACAAATAGGCGCAAGAAATATGCAGAACTTCTCCCTGCTCAAGGAAGTGGGAAAGATGCAAAAGCCTGTTTTGCTGAAAAGGGGAATGAATTCAACCATTGAGGAATGGCTCAACTGTGCGGAATATATACTTGATGGTGGTAATCCTGATGTAATTCTATGTGAGAGGGGTATCAGGACATTTGAGAACTATACGAGAAATACGCTTGATATAAGTGCCGTACCTTCTTTAAAGGAGCTTACACACCTTCCAGTAATTATAGACCCTTCTCACGCAACGGGCAGGGCGAGCCTTATATCGCCTTTAAGTCTTTCTGCAGTGGCTGCAGGTGCAGACGGCATTATTGTTGAAGTGCATATAAGTCCGTCAGAAGCGCTATGCGATAAAGAACAGACGTTAAATCCTCGAGATTTTGCAGAGATGACGAAAAAGGTCCGTATGCTGCATGAATTTATGGCGGGCATTTAATGAGACAGGTCCTGCTCAAAGGTATTGGAGGAAAAAGCAAGATCATGCTCGGTGTTTCATTGGATAAACTGGCTGATTTCTTCAATAAGGAAAAGACAGTTTTTATTACAGACAGCAATGTATACAGATTATACGGAAAGAGATTTTCACAATACAGAACATTCATTATAGAACCGGGGGAGATGCATAAAAATCTTAGGACAGTACATGATCTGTATGAAAAGATGCTTGATATCGAATTGGACCGTTCATCGTATATTGTTGGTATAGGCGGCGGTGTTATCTGTGATATTGCCGGTTTTACCGCATCCACCTATTTAAGGGGTTTGTCGTTTGCATTTGTCCCAACAACATTGCTTGCACAGGTCGACGCAAGTGTTGGGGGAAAAAATGGTGTAAATTTCAGGGGATATAAAAATCTCATCGGTTGTATTGTGCAACCCGAATTTGTTTTATGTGATTTCGATACATTAAGCACCCTGCCTGCCGATGAGCTTAAAAACGGTTTCGCTGAATTAATCAAGCACGCCCTTATAGGTAACAGGGCGTTTTTCTCACGACTGGAATCATTAAGGGATGCTGCATTAATGCTTGATAAGGATATAATGGCAAAAATCGTCTATGACTCTTTGAAGATAAAAACAAAAATTGTTTCATCCGATGAAAAGGAAAAAGGAGAAAGGAGAAAATTGAATTTTGGTCATACCTTCGGACACGCCTTTGAAAAATCCGCAGGCATAAGACATGGTGAGGCAGTGAGCATAGGCATGGTTATGGAAGCGAGGCTTTCAAATGCTATGGGGTTATTAAGCAGTCAAGACCTGACAAGAATAGAAAAGATGCTTTTATCCTTCGGTTTGCCGGTATCCTTTAAAGGAGACAGACAAACAATTATGGATGCAATCAGGAAGGATAAAAAACGTGAAGAAAGCTACATACATGCCGTTCTTCTCGATGGCATAGGAAGGTCAGTAATAAAAAAGGTGGATATGGAACGGATTGGAGGGGTTGTGAATGATTTGTGTTAGCCTCGATGAACGATACCCGGTAAAAAGACTGAAAAGGCTTAGGAATATTGACTTTGCAGAAATCAGAATGGAAAAGATGGGGCTGTCCTTTGAGGATATTTCAGAGATATTTTCACAACCTGTAAGGCTTATCGCAACTTGCAGACCGGGGTATTCTGACGATATGGAGAGAAAAGCACGCCTTCTGGCTGCCGTTGAATCCGGTGCCAGGTTTGTGGATATTGAGGTGGAATCAGACAAAGGCTACAAGAAGGAGATTGTGGAAGCAGCAGAAAAGAATGGATGCAAAACGATAATTTCTTTTCATGATTTCCATGGAACACCTGATAATGAAGTGTTAAGACATATTGCTGCCCTGTGTGTAAACGAAGGTGCCGATATTGTAAAGATTGCATGTATGGTCAATTCCCTTAACGATTCTGCAAGGCTTCTGGGTTTACTTGGGATAGAAGGGTTTCGGGACAGACTTGTTGTTGTCGGTATGGGAAAGGGAGGGAGGATAACGAGGGTTGTAGCCCCTTTTCTGGGAAGTCTTTTTACATACGCATCATACATGTCTGATATGCATACGGCGGAGGGTCAGATTGAAAAAACAAAGCTCGAGGAGATTGTGGGTTATCTGAATGAAAAGATTGGATAATATCGATAAATTACATACAGACAATATGGATTCAGGAAATAATAAAAAAGATATTTCGGGAAAAACAAGAATTTTTGCGGTAGCCGGTAATCCTGTGCTTCACAGTAAAAGTCCTGATATCTTTAATGCAGCGTTTGATTCAATGTCGATCCCTGCTGTTTATACACGTTTTGCAGCTTCAAGGGTAGAGGAGATTATCGAAGGAGCCCTTGATATGGGAATGAATGGTTTTAATCTTACAACCCCGTTTAAAGAGGATATTATTCCTTTCCTCGATAAAATGGACGAAAAGGCAAGAAGTATCAGGGCAGTCAATACGGTGGTTGTGGATAAGGGCAGGCTTTATGGATTCAATACGGATATTGAAGGAGTCAGGCGTGCATTTTCATGCAACGGTATTGAAACAATGAGTAAAAGGGCTGTTGTCTTGGGCGCCGGAGGGGCGGCCAAGGCGGCAGCCTGTGCCCTTGTCTTAGAAGGGGCTGATGTAACGATATTGAACCGCACCTTTGCAAAGGCAAAATCTATATCTGAACACATAGGTTGTAAAAGTGAAAAGATGGACAAACTCGCTAATGTGCTGAAATATACGGATATCATTGTATCATGTCTGTCGTCTGCTGAAAGGGTTATAAATCCCAATGATATCAAGGCCGACATGACGGTTCTTGATGCAAATTACGGGTTTGTCACACCCCTTTCAAAAGATGCGAAAGTGAAAGGTTGTGCCGTTATTGATGGAAGGGAGTGGCTTTTATTCCAGGGTGCATCGGCTTTCAGCCATTTTATCGGACTTGATGCGCCTCTATATATTATGAGGGATGCGCTTTATAAAGACCATAAGGCAGTTAAAAGGAATATTTCACTGATAGGTTTTATGGGGACAGGAAAAACGACGATTGCGGAAAATGTCGCAAAGATGAACGGTATGGCATTAGTGGATATTGACAAAAAAATAGAACAGGAAACGTGTATGCCGATAGCCGAAATTTTTCAGGAAAAGGGCGAAACGTCATTCAGGGATATAGAAGAGAAATATACTGCCGGAATAAGCGGTTTTTCAAATACGGTAGTAGCATGCGGCGGAGGAGTCATACTGAAAGATGCAAACAGGGATATGCTCAAGAAAAACAGTATCGTAATATGGTTGTGGGCAAGTATTGAAAATATCATGAAAAGGGTCGGCTCAGATAATGGACGCCCTCTGATTAACGGAAATAAAACAAGTAACTGTATAAGGGAAATGCTCATTGAGAGGCTTCCTTTATATGCCGGCACATCTGATATGATCATAAATACCAATGGCTTGGAACCTTTTGAAATTTCAAGGAAAATATGTGATGAAACAGTTAAATTCCTCAAGGATTAACGGTACGGTTAGTGCACCTGCATCAAAAAGTGTCATGATTCGAGCTGTTGCTGCAGCTGCCATGTCTTCAGGTGCATCTCGAATCTGCAACCCCTCTTATTGTGAGGATGGTCTTATCGCCCTTGCAATAGCCCATGCGCTGGGCGCAACAATCAGTAAAGAAAAAAAATATGTTGATATCATAGGCAACGGTAATTTCAGGGATAAAGCATTAAAAAAGTCCGTCCTCGATTGCGGTGAATCAGGACTATGTATGAGGTTGTTTGCCCCTGTTGTAGGTCTTGCCGATGGAGAAACTACACTTGAGGCTTCGGGCTCACTTATTAAAAGACCTATGACAATGCTCGAGGAACTTAATAATTTGGGATGCATATGTAAAACTGCAGGTGGTTTTGCACCTGTTAAAGTAAAAGGAGGGCTCACCTCAGGCAATATCGCAATAAACGGGTCTGAGAGTTCACAGTTTTTAACTGGATTACTCATGGCGCTTCCTCTATGCGCCGGCGAATCGCACATTGTCGTGGAGGGTCTGAAAAGCAAGCCCTACATTGCATTAACAATAGATGTTATGAATAAATTCGGTGTCAACATTATCCACAATGATGATTTCGGTGAATTCATCATTAAGGGTAGTCAGCGATACAGTCCTTGTAAATATAATGTAGAAGGCGACTGGTCGGGTGCGGCATTCTTGCTTGTTGCAGGTGCGCTGGCAGGACATATCAAGGTAACGGGTTTAAATTACGATTCATATCAGGCAGATAAGGCTGTGTTGGAAGCAATAGCCGAAGCGGGGGCGAGCATACAAATCAACGACGATTATATTGTTGTTGAAAGGAACAGATTGAATGCCTTTGAGTTTAACGCTGCAGACTGTCCGGATCTATTCCCTCCTCTTGTGGCGCTTGCGGCGGGTTGTGTCGGCACAAGCATTATATATGGCGTTGAACGTCTTAAAAATAAAGAAAGCAACCGCGGGCTTGCCCTGGTTGAGGAGTTTACCGCACTTGGAATACCAGTAAAAATTTCAGGAAGCAGGATGGAAATAACCGGTGGAAACATAAAAGGCGCAACGGTGGATTCGCACAATGACCATAGGATCGCGATGGCTTGCGCTGTTGCATCCCTGATAAGCGATGGGGATGTCTATATAAACAGGCCTATGTGTGTTACAAAATCCTACCCCTCATTCTTTGAGGATTTGAATGCTGTAAAGGTGAAAAATGAATAGTTTCGGACGTATGTTCAGGGTTTCCATCCTTGGCGAGTCCCATGGAGAATGTGTTGGTATTGTTGTTGACGGATGTCCTGCAGGACTGTCTGTAACATCTTCCGTGTTCCACGATGATTTGAAAAGGCGCATGGGCGGTATTGAAGGGACGACGCAAAGAAAAGAACCGGATACCCCGTTAATCAAAAGCGGTGTTTTCAAAGGAAAGACTACCGGCACCCCCATATGCATAATGTTTGAAAACAGGGATACAGATTCAAGTGTATACGATGAAATAAGACATAAACCAAGACCAGGACATGCCGATTTTACAGGTTGGATAAAATACGGCGGTTATAACGATTTCCGGGGGGGCGGTCATTTTTCAGGCAGGCTGACGGCAGGTATTGTGGCTGCGGGCGTAATAGCGAAATTGCTTATAAGACCTGTGTCTGTAGAAGCGATACTCACAGAAGCAGGCGGTTCAGAGGATATCGCTGCTTCCGTAAAATCTGCTATGTCGGATGGAGATTCTGTGGGCGGCATTGTCTCATGCAGGGCAAGCAACATCCCGATCGGTTTAGGCGAGCCCTTTTTTGACTCCGTTGAATCCCTTATCAGCCATATGGTTTTCGCCATACCTGCGGTAAAGGGGATTGAATTCGGTGCAGGTTTTTCAGGTGCAAAAACGAGAGGAAGTGAGTGCAATGACGAAATTGTAAATATCAACGGCAGGACAAAGACAAATAATGCCGGGGGCATCAACGGAGGCATCACGAACTGCAATGATATATTATTCAGGGTAGCCGTAAAGCCTACCTCAAGCATAAAAAAAGCGCAGAATACAATCGACCTGAGAAACGGTAAAACTGTAGAACTTTCAATAAAAGGGCGACATGACGCATGTATAGCGCTTCGTGTGCCCGTCGTCGTAGAGGCCGTCACCGCAATTGTTCTTGCAGATCTCATGTTAATCAACCATAAAATAGAAAGGATATTTTATGAAAAACAAAAACCTTGATGAAATCAGAAAAAAAATAGATGCCATTGATCGCGGGATTGTTGAGATGCTCGGACAGAGAATGGAGCTTGCATTACGATCGAGAAAACTAAAGAACAGTGTACCAGATGAAAATCGTGAACAACAGATATTTAAAAATATAAGTAAAAGCGCCCATATATTGTTGAAACCGTTGTTTATAGAGGGACTGTACAAACAGATTATAGGCAAGAGCAGAGAGATTCAGATGCAGAACCTGAAACTCATAGGCTTCCAGGGGGAACACGGGGCACACAGCGAATTTGCAGCTATCAATTATGATGCCTCTCTAATGCCCGTATCGTGCAAGGAATTCACAGAGGTCTTTAACGAAGTTTCTACGGGCCAGATCGATTACGGCATTGTCCCTATTGAAAATTCTATCGAAGGCGCTGTGACGCAGGTTAATGACCTGCTGACGCAAATGGATTTAAGAATTGTCGGCGAGATAAATATACCGGTTCATCATTGCCTCCTCACCCTGCCTGGGACGGAATACAGGGATTTAAAAGTTGTCTATTCGCATCCACAGGCACTTGCCCAGTGCCATAAATTTATTCAGAGACATGGATTCGAAGCAAGACCATTTTATGATACCGCCGGTGCGGCAAAGATGCTTTCAGAGAGCAGACCCGGGGCAACAGGGGTAATTGCAAACAAGATATGTGCAAGCCTGTATCATCTTGAAATAATAAAAGAAAATATCGAAGATCATGAATCGAATTCTACGCGTTTTATTGTGTTGTCAAAGGATGTATCGAATGAACACGGGGATAAATGTTCCATAATATTTTCCGTAAAGCATGAAGCAGGCAGTCTTTTTACAGTCCTTAAGGCTTTTTACGATAAAAATATCAATCTAACAAGAATTGAATCAATACCGGCAAAGGACGATTCCGGTAAATATATGTTTTTTCTGGATTTTGAAGGATCGGATAATGACAAAGGTACAATAGAAGCTTTGAAAGAGGTTCGTAAATCGACAACAAGCTTTAAGTTTCTCGGATGTTACAAGGCTTTTAAAGGGGTTGTGCAATGAAAATAGCTTTTATGGGTGCCGGCAAAATGGGTATGTGGATGGCGAATGAATTATCCATGAATCATGATGTAGCCGTTTACGATATTGACAGAATGAAACTTGTGGATTGTGGGCCTAAACTCACTGTAATACACGAGATGGATTCAATTGAGTCCTTCGGGCCTGATATATTGATCAATGCCGTAAGCCTGAAAAATACAGTCTCAGCATTCGAAACAATCGAAAAATATTTGGAGGGGGACTGTATTTTATGTGATATTGCAACGATAAAAGGCGGGATAGAGGACTATTACAGAAAAAGTGCTTTCAGTTTTGTGTCGATGCACCCCATGTTCGGCCCGACTTTTGCGAAAATGGATGCACTCAAGGAAGAAAGTGCAATCATTATAAAAGAATCGGACAAGGTCGGCGCAGATTTTTTCAAGGCGTTTTTTAAAGACCACAACGTAAAAATATTCGAATATTCTTTCAACGAGCATGACAGGATGATGGCATACTCGCTGACGCTCCCTTTTATTTCATCAATTACATTTGCGTCATGCATAAGCGGAAACGTCGTGCCCGGAACCACATTTTCCAAACACATGCGTATAGCAAAGGGGCTTTTATCCGAAGATGATCAATTACTAACAGAGATATTGTTTAATCCCCATTCACATGCCGAACTGGATAGGATTACGGCAAAACTCGAGTATTTGAAGCATATTATAAGAGGAAAGGATAATGAAGAGATGGAGACCTTCTTAATGCGGTTGAGGAAAAATATTTTTGAAGGAGACGGCGTGCATGGGTAAAATGTCCATGACATATGACGAGTTTTTAGAACAGGCCGAAACGGATGATGTTCTTCCATTTTTTAGGGAAATACTTGCCGACCTTGATACTCCATTATCATGCTATATGAAATTAAAAGACGCATATCCTGTGTCACCTTCTTTTCTTCTTGAAAGTGTTGAACCAAAAGAAAGGCTCGGGAGATTTTCCTTTATCGGATTTGAACCATTCCTTGTTTTTAAGAGTATGGCCAACAAGGTTATTTTGAGTGGGCTTATTGAAGATTCGTTCAACAGCGATAATCCATTTCTGATATTAAAGGAAATTATGAGTAAGTTCAAGGTGTTCGGTTTTTCCGACAGCAGTGCCCGTTACGGAGGCCCTGTAGGATATGTCGGTTATGATGTGGTGAAATTTTTTGAAAATATTCCGGATAAGAACGAAGGATCTCTCAATATATTCGACATGTTTTTTATCTTTCCAAAAAAGCTTGTCATTTTTGACAACTATACGAGGCGAATGACACTTTTTGTTTTTCATAATACAACAAGACATAAAGATATCCAGGAAGGCTACAAGGAAGGTATGGCGGAACTTGACAGGCTTCAAGGCATTGTTCGTTCACCGCTGAATTTTAGCAAGAAAGGTGAACTGTCTGCAAGGATGATGGACAGCAATACAACGAAAGAAGAGTTTGAAGATATGGTGGATAAGGCAAAGGCGTATATCCGTGCAGGCGATGTCATACAGGTTGTCCTGTCTCAGAGATTTGCAGTGGAGATTTCTATCGATAATCTGAGCCTTTACAGGGCACTTCGCGTGGTAAACCCTTCCCCATATATGTTCTTGCTCGATTATAACGATTACAGCCTTATAGGGTCATCGCCTGAAACACTTGTGAAAATGGAAAACAGGGATATAGAGGTCAGACCTATTGCAGGCACGAAAAGACGAGGGAAAGACATGAATGAAGACGAAACCCTGGCAAGAGAACTACTTAGCGATGAAAAAGAATTGGCGGAACACACAATGCTTGTTGACCTTGGAAGAAATGATGTGGGAAGGATTGCCGAGACGGGAAGTGTTTCCGTACCAGAATTTATGGGTATTGAAAAATATTCCCATGTTATGCACATCGTATCTTCTGTGAGGGGGAAGGTAAGGGAAGGTAAGGATGCCTTCGATGTTTTTCAGGCTATATTTCCGGCTGGAACGGTAGCAGGTGCTCCAAAGATAAGGGCAATGGAGATCATAGAAGAACTCGAAAAGGAAAAAAGGGAGTTTTATGCAGGCGCTGTAGGATATTTCGCTTACAATGGAAATATGGATTTTTGTATTACTATAAGAACACTGCTGAAGAAAAACAATATGGTCTTTATTCAGGCCGGTGCAGGGATTGTCGCAGATTCCGTTCCTGAGAGGGAATATACTGAAACGATTCATAAATCCCAGGCCTTAATCAAATCCATTATGGAATTAAAGGAGATAATAGACTGATATGCTGCTTATGATTGATAATTTTGACTCTTTTACATACAGCCTTGTTCAGTATTTCCGAGAGCTTGATGAAGATGTAGAAGTCTTCAGAAATAACGAGATATCCCCCGATGACATTGAAAGGATTTCTCCTGATAGGATTGTGATATCCCCCGGACCATGCACGCCAAAGGATGCAGGCGTTTCCGTTGATTTAATTAAAACATTTGCCGGCAGGATACCGATCCTTGGGGTATGTCTTGGTCATCAGGCAATAGGCTATGCATTCGGGGGCAAGATCGTGCAGGCAAAGACATTGATGCACGGAAAGACCTCGCGAATATTTCATGACGGAAGGACCATTATGTGCGACATATGTAATCCCTTTGATGCAACGCGTTACCATTCGCTTGCCGTTGATTTGGAAGGATTGCAAGATGTTTTTGAAATGTCTGCGTGGACCGAGGACGGTGAGGTAATGGGTATAAGGCACAAAACATATATGCTTGAAGGTGTCCAGTTTCATCCTGAGTCTATCCTGACAAAGGAAGGTATGAAGATATTAAAAAACTTTTTGTCTATTTCAGGGACAAACGGAGGCAGAAAATGCTAATCAAAGAGGCTATCAGTAAAGCGGTAAACATGGTTCACCTTGAAGAATATGAAATGGCCCGTGTAATGGAGGATATTATGGAAGGCAAAACAACACCTGCTCAGATTGCCTCATTGATCACTGCCTTGCGCATAAAAGGTGAAACTGTCGACGAAATTGTCGGTGCGGTGAAGGTCATGAGAAACAAGGCTGCTAAGGTGTCAATAGAAGGGAAAAGTATATGTGACTTCATAGATAGAAATAATGGGGTGATAATAGATATAGTGGGTACAGGCGGTGACGGCACAATGACCTTCAATATTTCGACTGCTGCAGCCTTTGTCGTTGCTGCAGGCGGTGTTACTGTAGCAAAACACGGCAACAGGTCTGTTTCAAGTAAATGCGGCAGTGCGGATGTACTGGAAAAATTGGGTGTTAACATTGAGGCTTCTCCGAATGTGGTGGCCAAACAGATTAATGAAATAGGTATATCCTTTATGTTTGCGCCTATGTTTCATGGTTCTACAAGACATGCCGCCGGACCCAGAAAAGAGATAGGTATAAGGACAATATTCAACATGTTGGGTCCCCTTACAAATCCTGCCTCGGCGAAACACCTGCTGCTTGGTGTCTATAATGAGTCATTGTGTAAAATGTTTGCCAATGTGCTTTTAAAGCTTGGCACAGAAAGGGCAATGGTTGTTTATGGCAGGGACGGAATGGATGAGATATCCGTAACAACGGATACAAGCGTTGCAGAAATAAGGGATTCTACGATAACACACTATACGATAAGTCCTGCTGAACTTGGTTTAAAGACATATGACATTGAAGAATTGAAAGGGGGAGATGCCATGGAAAATGCACAAATCCTCAGAGATGTACTCTCAGGTCTGGAAAACGGCGCAAAAAGAGCGGCTGTTCTTGTAAATGCCGGTGCGGCCTTTTATGTGGCAGGCGTCAGGGAAGATGTCAAAAAAGGCATAGCCTATGCCGAAGAAATCATCGATTCGGGAAGGGCAATAAAAAAACTCGAAGAAATTGTTTCACTGAACTGTTTATGACATTTCTTGAAAAAGTACTCGAAGAAAAGAAAAAGAAGGTCGATTCATTAAAAAAAGAAATTCCTGTTTCAGAATTGAAATACATGGCGGCGGAAACTCCAAAAAAGCCATTTTATGATGTTTTTTCCGAAAGATTTCCTGATCGGACAAAGATAATCGCTGAAGTCAAAAAGGTGTCGCCGTCAAGGGGTCTTCTTGTAAATGATGTTTATCTGTCAGAAATACTTTTGGACTATGAGAAAGGCGGTGCATCTGCAATATCAATTATTACGGAAGAAAAATACTTTCAGGGTTCAATCGAATACGTTGCCGAGGCAAAGAAAACCGTGGATCTGCCGGTCATCAGAAAAGATTTTATAGTTGATGAATACGAGGTATATCAAGCCGGTACGGCAGGCGCTGATGCAGTTCTTTTGATAGGCGAGGCTCTTGATAAGGGTCAGATAGCCGAGCTTATAGATATTTCATCACAGGTTGGAATTGATGTGCTCCTTGAAATACACAGCATGAAAATGTATGAAAAGGTGGCTGATTTAAAAGGTTTTATACTTGGTGTCAACAACAGGAACCTTGACACGTTAAAGGTCGATCTTGCCGTGGCATACGAAATTATTAAAAATATCCCTGTAAACCTTCCTGTTGTAGTTGAAAGCGGAATTGAAACAAGAGATCATATTGAATGTTTTATGAGGCTCGGCGTGAGTGGCTTTCTCATAGGCACATCGCTTATGATTTCAGAAAATCCTCGGGAAAAACTGAGGGAGTTGATCGGAAAGACATGAAAACACGCATTAAGATATGCGGTATAACAAATATACAGGATGCCCTGATGGCTGCCGAAATGGGTGCTGATGCACTTGGATTTGTATTCTTTAAAGCAAGTAAAAGATACATTTCATGTGAAGATGCAAAGGGAATCATCCTTAAACTGCCGCCTTTTATAGTTAAATGCGGTGTTTTTGTAAATGAAGGATGGGAAAAAATCATGGAGATCAGGGATTATTGTAAACTTGACAGGATACAGGTATATGCAGGGGATAAAAATTTATGCGGGAATATCATTCCGGGCGTTACCATCATGGCATTCAGAATTAAAGACAGAAGCGATGTAGAGAAGGCAAGAATGTCTAAGGCGCTCCCCCTTCTTGATAGTTACAACAAAAAAATGTATGGAGGCTGTGGCATCAAATTTGACTGGGAACTTATAAGAGATTTTGGAAGGCCCTTTATTCTTGCAGGGGGGATAAATGCCGAAAACATCGACTCAGCACTCAATATCAACCCCTATGCAATCGACATTGCATCAGGCGCCGAATCAAGCCCTGGCAAGAAAGACCCTAAAAAATTAGAGGAAATATTCAGAATGGTTGAATATAAAGGACAAACATGAAAGCAAAAGGTTATTTTGGTGAATTCGGCGGCACATATGTGCCTGAGACGCTGATGCCTGCACTGAGAGAACTTAACAATGCCTTTCAGATACATGTAAAATCAAAGGCATTTCAAAGAGAATTTGTGCGTTACCTTTTTGATTATGTGGGCAGGCCGACGCCACTTTATTATGCTGCAAACATATCCGGAAAAACGGGGATGAATCTTTATTTGAAAAGAGAAGACCTTTGCCATACAGGTGCCCATAAAATAAACAATGCAATAGGCCAGGTCCTTCTTGCCAAATGGATGGGGAAAAAAAGGGTTATTGCAGAGACAGGCGCAGGTCAGCATGGCGTTGCCACTGCTACAGCATCTGCACTGATGGGAATTAAGTGCAGGGTTTATATGGGGACAGAGGATATGAAAAGGCAGGCATTGAACGTAACCCGCATGGAACTTTTGGGCGCTGAAGTGGTCGGTGTCGAAAGCGGAAGCAGAACGTTAAAGGACGCCATAAATGAGGCGCTTAGAGATTGGGTAACAAACGTAATTGACACGCACTATGTGCTTGGAACAGCATTTGGACCTCATCCTTATCCGACTATGGTAAAGGAATTTGTTTCGGTCATCGGGAAGGAAACGATAAAGCAGATTATGAAGAAAGAAGGAAAATTGCCCGATGCCGTTGTTGCATGTGTCGGCGGAGGCAGCAATTCCATAGGTATCTTTTACCCTTTTATCGGGCACAAGCAGGTAAGACTCATAGGTGTTGAAGCCGGAGGCATGGGCATCGAGACAGGTAAGCATGCGGCAAGGTTTGCTGCAGGAAGGGTAGGCATATTTCAGGGGACTAAAAGTTATGTATTGCAGGATGATGACGGCCAGATTTTACAGACGCACTCTGTTTCTGCCGGACTTGATTATGCAAGCGTGGGGCCTGAACACAGTTTTCTAAGAGATATAAACAGGGCCGAATATGCATACGTTGTCGATGATGAAGTGCTTGAAGCATTCGGTTTAATTGCAAGGGAAGAGGGTATTATACCTGCACTTGAGAGCAGCCATGCCGTAGCATATGTAATGAAACGCGCCGATGAGTTCAGAGGAAAGGTTGTTATCGTAAATCTTTCAGGCAGGGGAGATAAGGATGTCGACCATGTGGTAAAAATCCAAAAAGGAGAAATATCTTGAACAACACAATAGAAAGTGTGTTTGAAAAGCTTGAAAAATCCGGCAAGAAAGCATTTATCCCATACATTACCGCAGGTGACCCCGATATTGAAAAAACATCGGAATTGCTGTCCGTACTGGCAGAAAACGGGGCTGATATTATTGAAATAGGTATTCCATTTTCAGACCCCATGGCAGATGGCACTGTAATACAAAGGGCGATGGAAAGGGCGCTTGCAAACGGCATAACACTCCGAAAAGTGCTTCATATAGTGAGGGATTTTAAGCAAAGGTATTCAATTCCAATAGTTCTTATGGGATATTTCAATCCATTTTATGCATACGGATTAAGCGTCTTTGCAAAAGATGCCGCATCTTTTGGGGTTGATGCTGTCCTTACCGTAGATCTCCCTCCTGAAGAGGCCGGAACCTTTGTTGATTTACTTCTGAGAGAGGACATTGTTTCCATCTTTCTTGCAACGCCTGTGACTGATAAGAAACGAATTAAGGTAATTAACAGCATTGCGAGAGGCTTTATATACTTTGTTTCTATTACCGGTGTCACAGGGGAAAGAAGTACCCTGCCGGATGGGCTTAAAGACAGGATCGACAATATCAAAAGCAGTATTAAGCTGCCGCTTGTGCTTGGTTTCGGCATATCAGGACCGGAAACGATTTTTGAATATGCCGGGCATGTAGATGGTTTTGTTGTAGGCAGTGCCCTTGTAAAAAGATGGGAAAGTGTTTGCCGTTCTCAGGAAGAATTTGGGAATTTTGTATCATTTTTTAGAAAACTTGCAGATGCTTGTCATGAAATCTATTAATCGAAAATGTCGACATGCCCGTTTTATAGAGAAAAACAGGTCATTCTTATTGAAGAGTCGTAGGACATTCTTTTAAATAGCGAACAATCCTCTTGCATTGTCTTTTAAAGACCATTCCAATGCAATAGTTTTTCTCTCGACACCTTTAAATATAGCCACATATGTCGATGCTTTTGTATTTAGCATCCTCTGGACGTTTGTCCTTATAGTAATGATTGAGTGGTTGATACAATCGGAGGTAAAATCACGAAAGATGAATCGACAAAGAATCAAATTGATGGTGAAACATTCAGGTGGCTTAGTCAATTATGCTGCGGAAGATAGCTGCTTCACTTCCAGTTGTGGGGTTAATTGACAATGTTTGCATTGGACAGGGGTTTGAAAAAAATGCTATAAATACGATCTAAAAACAACCCTTGTCAGGGATTGGGTTCATAGATGCCCGAAATAAAAAAGGAGATGGATATAAAATCCTCAAAGATGAAAAAGAAACTCAAGGTTCAATGTGCAAAATGCAGTGTCCCGCTTAGGGAAAGGTTTTGTATGAAACCTGATGGAGCAACATCTCCAGGCTGTCCTACGGCTTCATATTCAAAGATCGTTGATGATGCCAGAAAAGAATACCATAAGCCGGAGAATTATGAGTTTGCACGTCAGGCATCCATACAGGAAGGTGAATGTTATGCTGGCAGGGATAAAAAACCTTATACAATGCATCCAGTAAAACCGAGGATCCTTGAGATTGCAGAGTTTGCAGAAAAGATGGGTTATAAGAGATTGGGACTTATATTTTGTGCTGGTCTTGCAAGAGAGGCAACAATCATCTCTGATTATTTTGAAAAAAAGGGCTTTGAGATAACTTCTGTTATATGCAAGGCAGGCTGTGTGTCAAAGGAAGATATTGATCTATCAGATGAAGAGAAGGTCTATAGAGGTGGCCACGAATCTATGTGCAACCCGATCTTTCAAGCTATGGTAGCAAACGAGACAGATGTGGATTTCAATATCCTTTTAGGTCTATGCGTTGGTCACGACTCGCTTTTTTTCAAATATGCAAAGGCACCCACAACAGTCCTTGCCGTGAAAGACCGCATTACCGGACACAACCCCTTGGCAGCCATTTATCTATTGGAGGGTTATTATTCTTGGGTTAAATAAGAAATGGCGATTGATATCCTCAATATAGCTCATCGGTGGATAAGTATTTTATTTTGAAACAGTGTTCAGCTTTATGAGAGCGTAATTACAGCTTAAACCCTCGCACCATCCTGTCAAGGTCGACAGAGAGCCTTGCTAGGTCTTCTGCGGCGTGGGCTGTTTGCTCGGAGCTTATACAGGACTCCCTTGAGAAAGTGTAAAATCCGCTCAACCTCGAACACTGAATCCGGTAAAGATCGAACACTAAATCAGATGATATCCGAACACCAATTCCGGTTTTAATCGAACACTTTTTGTGTTTTACCGGAATATCTGTTTTATATAAAACAGACCATGATTCTCCTTCCTGCCTGATATGATACACTGCCCTCAAAAAATACCGGAGGGTGTATAAGTGGAAAAAGAAAGAGAGGAAGACATCAATGAAAAAACTAAAAGAAATTGCCTGGCTGCTATTGGAATGCAACCTTGGTATCCGTCCTATTGCCAGGGTATGCAATATATCCACTTCAGTAGCTTCAGAAAAGACTCATCCATCAGAGCGGTTTGTTATTGCATCATGGACAAAGGCGAAAGTGCATATTGATTACCATGTAAAGGTAGAAAAGACATATTTTAAGGTCAACTATCTTACTATCATTGACAGTCATGAAACCGTCCTCAATAGTTTTTAAAGCTATCTCGCCCTAATATCTGTCCTCAATTTCTAAAAGTCTTTGATACTCGGACATGGACATTATAACTATAACCTTTTTCTCGTTCTTCTCTGTGGCAATAGATTCAGTCATTGTTCCAAAGACAGGTGAATTTTCATGGCCTTGTCAATTGCATTCAATCTCCGGGTATCAAGCAAACCTATGCTTTTAACGAGTCTTTTTTTGTCAAGAGTGCGAATCTGATCTGCCTTAACCTTGGAATCTTTGGGTAAGTTTGCCTCTCCTTTGGAAAGAAACACCTCAAACGGATAGATTGTCTTAAGATTTTGCGAAGTGACGGGCAAAACGGTAACCGTCCCGGCATATTCATTGTTTTTGTCGTTGGAAACAATCACAACGGGGCGAGTCTTGGATATTTCACGCCCAATGACAGGATCAAGCGATGCAAGATAAACTTCACCTCTTTTAATATTCATCCCAACCCTCCAGGTCAATCTCTTCAAACTCTCTTGCAAGGGCGACATTTTCTTTTGCCGTAGCACGGTAACCTTCTTCAAGCTGTTTATCCAAATCGGCTTTATTTTTTTGTCTGATGTACTCTTTAATGGATTCTGCTATAAAACGACTGCGGGAACGTGATCCGGCAACATTTTTTAATGATTCTACCAAATCCTTTGGTAGGGTTACATTTAATCGAACATATTCTGTGTCCATGAGATACCTCCATATAGAGTACACTATATTACACATTATCAATATGTATTGTCAAGCAGTAGTCAAAACCCTTTGATATTAAAGACCTGGTTTATTTATGTCAATGTAATTATCAATAGCATAATGCATTCTCGGTTTGATATGCACTGTCTCACCCTGGTTTCGTATCCACGGTTAACCTAAAAAATGCATTTACCCCCATTTATACTTTAACAAAAATCCTCCTTTTGCAGTAAAATCAATTGTTTTCCGACAAAAACCTTACGCAAAAGGAGGAACAAAAAGATGCGGAAGAATTCTACTACAACTATCCAGGTCAACAAAGTGAAAATTGCTTTTTCAAAAAAAAGAAGATGACCGCTTACGGAGGTTTTTCACTCATTGCTTCCTTCCTTGAGAAAATCGGATTTTCACAGATGATCGAGAAGACCATGCCTATCGCAGAGCGTTCCCCGAATAGTACGGGAGTATACGTGAAGACAATTGCCTTTGTGGCCATGACCATAGTCGGTGCTGACAGGTTTTTCACCTCGTTTACCTTGGCAATGTCAATTAAAGATCGTAGTTGCCAAGCCTTTCCGGCTGGTAGATTATCTCAATTATCTGCATCCTCTTTTTCCCTGCTGGCACCTCCCACTCTACTAAATCTCCTTCTCTGCAACCAATCAGGGCTGTACCTATAGGCGCAAGTATAGAAACAGCTTTTTCTGTCGCATCCTGTTTGCTAGGAAAGACAAGAATCAATGTTTTTTCATCGCCTGTATCCAGGTCTTTGATCCGGACAATTGAATTCATTGTAACAACATCGCTCGGGATATCCTTGGAATCAACTATCTTTGCCCTGTCGAGTTCTTCTTCGAGACGTTCAACGTGTGGCGCATCATTACCGTTGTAAATCTTTACAATTGAACGTAGTTTTTCTATGTCGCGCCTGGTTATATAAATCTCCCTTTCTTCCATGTCGTTACCTCCTTGCACTAAATTTCATTTCCATCCTCATCTAATTTAAGAAGATAGACAAGTCTGCCCCTTTCATATCTTTCAAGCCGTCCCAGTTGACCGGCTTCATAATAAAATTTGTAGTAGCCGTGTTTTCTCCCTATGACAAAAAATCCTTCCTCAGTCAAACCGCCATATCTGTTGTATTTTGCATAATACCCGTTCAATTTGCCTTTTTTATATTCTGCCTTAGTCTCCACATTCCCGTTATCATGATAGATCGTAAAGGCGCCGTGAAGCCTGCCGGAACTGTAGTATGCATCAATCCATAACATGCCGCCTCGTCTGTAAGTTTTACTGGGTCCGTGCAATACGCCTTTTTTGAATGTATTTTCTTCACGAATTTCTCCATTTGGATAATAATCCGTGCTATCACCGTGGGGTTTACCATTTTCAAAATTTATCGCCCTTTTTACGGACCCGTCCCGGTAGCATTCTATTACAGCGCCATCAGGAATCATACCTGCACGCTGAATGAGAACACCCCTTTTATCGTAAAGCTCGCTTGCTATCTCCTCGTTGCCACAAAAGTAGCTAATCTGTTCGAGACTTTCTCTTTTTAAAGTAACAGTCCTCTTTATCACATCAGTTCCTCTATGCATTTCTTTGTTTATTGAATTCATGTTGTACCTTTTTTTGAAAAATGTATTATGCATCGAACATGCTATCGCTATTCATACCAACACCAAAAGCAAACACTCTTGGTGTTTGCCGGGATGATATAATTAAAATCAAATTTTATAGTATTGTTTTAAAAGCCGTTTTAAGGATATGGTTATGGTGTGGACAAACAAAAAAAAATACAGAATTTAATCGCACAAAACATATATATAGTTATCACGAATGCATTGTTATGTCAAAACTTTGGGGCATCATGGCGTTTTATTACAGAAATATTGGGCATCAAGCATATGTGATCAGTGCGTTTATTCGTAATTGATAATAATTTACCGGAAATGGAATACTATAAATTAACCAGAAAATGCTTGGTTTGAGGAAGTTGTCAATCAGATGTAATTTCAGATTATGACACAAGATAAGAGCCAGTGCCAACGGCAATGAGGTCATTTTGATCGTTATGCAGTTCAATTCTTGTAACGGTAACCTTATTTCCTGTTCTTAAAGTATAGGCAGCAACAACAAACCGCTTACCAAGACCTGGACGCAAAAAATCAACACGCAAATCAATAGTGCTTATCCTGCCAGACCTCTCAAGTCTTGCCTCTAAGGTCTTGCCGCACATCTTCTCTTGAATACCGATAAACGCTGCTAAGCCGCCTGTAGCATCAATGACAGACGATATAACCCCACCATGCAACATCCCTCGTTTGTAGTTTCCCATTAATTCGTCCCGCATTTCAAATAAGGTTTTTACACAGTCAGGGTTTATTGATTCAACTTTAAGACCCAGTACTTTGTTAAATGGGATTTTCTCGCTGAACATTTCATTGATGGCTGAAAAAAAATCTTCACTGTTTATGAAATTATCCATTGCCTCTTCTTCATGGGGAACTGAATATTTTATAACCACGTTCTTTAGTCCGTAATAACAATAAAGCCAGTTAACGATAATCACAAAATAGCTGATAATATCTTTTAGTTATGCATTCATTCACCATAAATAAATACACTGATAGAGTATCCTCCATGCATGAAAAGAATATCAAACAAAAGACGGTAAAACAATTAAAAAAAGAGCTTTCCCTACTGGAAACTACCTTATCAATGAGGAGAAGAAAGGGCTTGCCAGTGATGTACTGAACAAAGTGGTCAGAACTTACTAATTTAGCAGACTGCGGTATACTCCTCGTTCTTCTACTAAATACATTCTTCCACCGGAAAAGTAAAAGCCCTTAAATTTACAGCAGGATACTTCGCTTTCAATCCCCGCACAATCTCAACAAGGTAGGAATCTCCTCATCGGACACAGGCATAAATATGTTATTAGACAAAATCAGATATTTTAGTGAGAACATTTTCGGTTATAATTGTATACAGGGAGGATAAAACAGATGAATGAAAAGCAAGCAGGAAGGGTACTCAAGCATTAACCGCCACACGTTGAACACCGATGAATTCGGTTGGTACAGGTTCTTCAAATTCAAAACAGAGTTCGATAGCTTCTTTAACTCTTTTTATAAGAATATCAAGTGATTTCGCTTAAGTATGGCACCCCCGCAAAGATGGAATGCAAAATTTCCTTTTCCGGCTTCGACACCTTCTTTACTTTATTCTCGAATGATATGGACTTATAGATTTTTATATCTTTTCTTTTCATAAACTGAGGAAAAATTCTCCTATATCGTGTTTTTCAGTTACATCATCCATAGCCATTAACATATAGGCATCTTTCATATTTTCTATAAATTCCTCGATAGTTTTTACCTTGGGTCATCATTTCTGGATGTTCAAGTAACTCACCAACCCAAAATTTATCGCCTTTCCAATAAAACATTTTGAGTTTTGATTAATATTTTTATCTCCATGCAGTCTCTTTCAAGAATAATGCCACAAAGATAAAGAATTTGTCCGTTTTCTGTATTTTTGCATTTTCTGTTATAATGTTCCAACTCAACTTTTCGAACCCTGCATTTTGCGGGGCGAAGAATAGGGTGGTTTTGTTGGTTCGGCTCCTAACGTGATTGTGTCCTCGACGAACAAATCAAGCACACGACGGGCATTTTCCGGATTGCGAACCAGCGCGCCGTGGCCTTCTTCAGGATCCTCGATGGCCTCAAGTACGATAGCACCCTGTTTTTTAAGCCATAACGCAGTACGTCGCATTCCAGGAATGCCATCACGGTCGGGGTGGGGATCACGAGCTCCTGCGGATGTAACCCAGCGCGTGCCCTTGAGTGCATCCTTGCCATATCTACCGGCAAGAATTGCACGTGTTGGTGGATAGTCGAGGCCTACTCCACCGGAACTGGCGACTGCTAAATTAAAGAATCTGCGACCCCGACCGGCATCTAGCGCCATCACAGCATAAGAGTTAGCGGAACCTCGACTGAAGCCGTGAAGCATCGCCGTGCCTGGTTTAACCCCGAGTCGTTGCAACGCAATGTCAATCTCCCGGTAGATATGTTCCGGCGTGTAGTAGGATGCGGTATCGTCGCCTGATCCGAGCCACCACTGCACGCACACTATTCCCATATTGCGGCCTTTCAGATGCGGATACCAGATCGCAAGATCGTCCGTGGCAAAGCCATCGGAGCCATGAAGCGAAACGATCCACCGCTTGGGTTTTGTCACAATTTTCCATACAACGAGAAAACTCCGTCCATCCGATGTTGGCAGAATATCCGGCTTTAACTTCATCGCATCGGCAAACCATTTACTCCTTTTCGCCTTTTGATAGAGTTCCGCTGCATGACCAGTGAGTGCTGCTTTTTCTGAAGGGACCGTATCCCTCGACGGCATCTGTGCTAAGCAGATGCCTGTCGCAAACAAAACACCTATCATGAATGAAATCAACTTCATCATCACTCCTTGTCTACACAAAAATCAGCCTCGGGTGTACGTCGTCATCTGGATTGCCTTGTTCGGATATCCTGTAAATAAATCAGCCTCGTAAGGAGATAAAACCCACAACATGAACCTCTCCTCAGTCACCTTGCAATTCCCGGTGGAGGAATTCTATGACCTTGGGCCAGGAATCTGCGGCGGCTCTGGCGGCTGCTTCAGCCGTACCGCCCAGCCCTTCCCAAACCTTGATCGTCGGCAAATAGAACTTGCGCATGGTAGTTGGATAATATGGGTATGAGATCAGCATGTGCCCACCTTGGTCGTAGGACAAAATCTCGAAGGAGCGGGGATGATTGTGAGCCTTGAGGCGGTCAATGGCTATCTTGGATAACATTTGAGAGGGCCAGACTCCATCGTGGGGGTTGCCTATCAAAAGAAATGCCGCTTTAGAATTCTCAACGGGAATCGTTGCTTCCTGGATACGAGACTCTTGCATTTTAATGCTATAGAGAAAGGAAGGTTCGGTGAAATAGGTCGTACCTTTTGCTTGGGCCTCAAGAAATAATCTCTGAGACTCTTCATCGGTCAAAAACAACAAATACGGAAATGGCTGCCCTCGGAAGGTCCATGCCGGTGCCGGTTTGCTGCCAATTCCTTCCCAGATAACACCGCTAGCCGTATACCCCACAACAGCCCTGATCTGTGGAAAAATGGAGGCGGACAATATGGCCAGTTCCCCTCCCCGCGACGCACCGATAATTCCAAAACAGTCCTTCGCCACGAAAGGCTGCCGGTTCAGCCAGAGCAAGGCCTTTTCAATAGTTTCCAACGGGATGCGCTCCAGGGTGGCCGGCAACCCCTTGAAACCAAAATAACCGAGGGCCAGGGTCGGAAGGCGGGTTTTAGAAGCGATAACTGCTGCCCATCCCTGATTATATCCACCCTCGGAGCCACCCAGAACAATGAGAGCAGGCGTAGGCCGGCTGAGCTCCCGCGGTTTAAAAAAGACCCCCACTATGGGTTCGGTCAACTCCTGGCTGTC